>JGI24702J35022_10000580_pt1 | contig 22193 bp, 15 predicted proteins | sample TergutTh196P4_FD_35022 | JGI IMG/M metagenome (IMG submission 35022)
GCTGTTCCGGTGCCGACGGGAGCTTCAGCGACTGCGGCTCGCCCCTGAATGACCTCAGCGTCTCGGCAAGCTCGTCGACCGACGGCGTCGCGTCCATTTTTACGACAAGCGATTCCAGATGGCCGTCGATCACGGGAACTCTGGCGCAGTTGGCAAGCGCTCTGAACTTTGCGAAATTGAATTCCTTGTTATCGTAAGTACCAAGCATCTTGGCAAGTTCCGATTCCATTTTCTCTTCCTCGCCGCTTATGAACGGTATCACGTTACCGACGGCGTCCAGTGACGGGACGCCGGGATATCCTGCGCCTGAAAGTGCCTGATACGTTGATATCGAAACGAAGTCCAGTCCGTACGCGTCGCGTATCGCCGCGAGCGGAGGTGCTATGCCTGTTGACGAACAATTTGCGTTCGTGACGATATATCCGCCGTTGCCGTACGTCGCCTGATCCTTTATCGACAGCAGATGCTTCGGATTCACTTCCGGAATAAGTATCGCCACGTTCCTGTCCATTCTGTGCGCTCCCGCATTGGTGAAGACGGCGACGCCGTTCTCCGCGAGATCGCTTTCTGTCTTGCCGGCAAGATCGGACGGTATCCCGCTGAATGCCGCTCTTGCGTTCCTGGCGATCTTCTTCAGGTCCATTGTCTCTATCTTTGTGTCAAGCGTCTCTTCCGCATACACATGATCCCTGACCTTGAGCACATCCCTCAGTTTCTTTCCCTCGGACCTCTCGGATGCGTACATCCCCTCGATCTCGAAGTAAGGGTGGCCCTCAAGCATCTGCACGAACCTCTGTCCGATCATTCCCGTGGCGCCGAGAACGGCAACGCGTATCTTGTTCATTCCAAACACTCCGCTACGAATTTCGTAACACACACATAATCTGACAATGATTAAAATCTCTGTTGTCATTTTTATTCTTTAGAGAATATTTTTACATTAAAAAATTCATATTTTTTCTGCGTCCGCACACGGCGGCGCACATAGCGAATACGGCCACGCACACGGGACCGCGGCCGAAGATATCATCGACGCAGAGGTCGTGAATGAAGTGTCAGACCGATGTCATTACGGTCCGTATGTCCGATTCTATTGATTTTTTTCATTTTTCAATGTCCAATTCTATTGATTTTTTCTTTTTTTAATGTCCAAAAATATGTATATATGATATGCTGTGTACACATAGGACAATGGACAGGGTCAGCTTATGTTGAAAAGAAAGATCATGGACGTCCTCGTCGGATGGAAGGCGGAAAAGAGTAAGAAGTGCCTTCTCCTCAAAGGCGCGAGACAGGTCGGGAAGACATTCATAGTCAGGGAGTTCGCGAAACAGTATTATGATAATATTGTTGAGTTAAATTTTTTCATCCGTCCCGAGTTCAAGGACGCCTTTGAGGGCAGTCTGCTCATGGACGACCTGATAAAGAAGATAACGTCCATTGACAACTCTATGAGGTTCACCGAAGGCAGGACGCTGCTGTTCCTGGACGAGGTCCAGGAATGCGGCAACGCGCGGACGGCGCTGAAGCCGATAGCCGAAGATGGCAGATTCGACTGCATCGCATCCGGCTCGATGCTCGGAGTATCGTACAAGAACACAAGGTCTATTCCTGTAGGCTATGAGAAGCAGGTGGAAATGTATTCTCTGGATTTCGAGGAGTACCTCTGGGCCGTCGGTTACGAGGCGTCCCACATCGAACATCTGAAAGAATATTTTGACGGCAGGAAGCCCGTTCCAAAGGCGATCAATGACGCATTCATGGAAAAGCTGAGAGAATATGCGGTGGTCGGCGGTATGCCCTCAGTCGTCAATATATTCCTGGAAACAAAGAACTTCGGTCTTGTGCACGAGGAGCAGAAAGGCATAATCGCCAGCTATCTGGACGACATCGCAAAATATGCCTCCCGCAGCGAAAAGCCGAAAGTGAGGAAATGTTACGCTTCCGTCCCTGACCATCTGGCGAGGGAGAACAAGAGGTTCATGTACTCGGCGGCGGAAAAGGGATCGAACGCGCAAAAACTCGAGAACAGCCTGGAATGGCTTGCGGACGCAGGCCTTGTGAAGATATGCGGCAACGTGACGTCGCCGTTCTTCCCGCTGCCCGCGTACAGCCGTGCGGGGCAATTCAAGGTATATCTCACGGACATCGGTATACTGAACGCGATGTACGGGCCGGAGATGAAGAACAGCTTTTACATGAACACGCTGGCCGGGCCCGCGAAAGGCGGGATATACGAGAATCTCGTGGCCGACATACTTCTGAAGAAGAACGTACCTCTGAGATATTACAGACTGCCGGAAAGCATGCAGGAGGTCGAGTTCCTGCTGACGAAAGGCGAGAATATAATTCCGCTGGAGGTCAAGGCCGGCAACGGAAGGACGATCTCCCTGGACAATTACATCACGAGATACGGGCCGCCGTACGCGCTGAAGCTGATCTCCGGGAACGTTGGCATGAACGGCAGGAAGCTGACGCTGCCGCTGTACATGGCCTTGTTCCTCTGATACGTACGGTCAGGATGCCGGGCAGGACAGGCGGCGCTTATATCATATACGCCGATACAGGGAAGCGAGCGGTAGTGTCAGATGACAGACGTCTTACTGAAAAGAATTGCGGCATGGCTGTCGGAGTACGCGGCGGAAAAGATCAGCGGCTCATTGCTTTCGGTATTCGGCAGGGAGGTCAGAAGACCGAATACGGGAACGATAGCATCCGGCGACATAATGCCGGTGCTCTCCGGTCTTGAGATAAGCGCCGGCGCTGAGAAAGTGTTCCTGAGCGGAATGAACCGTAAGCTGATATGCGCATGCATATTTTACAAAGATATCGGGCCGTCGAGGCACGTCGACCCGTCGGACATGGAGAATGTGAAGGACGCCGGCGAAGAGAAGGTAAGGAATGAGATAAAGGACCTGATACTGACGGTACACGAAAAGATCTGGCGGCTTTCCGCTGTTTCAGAAAAAATGGGTCGCCTCGAGGTGCAGAGGAACATCAGAGCAGATCTCGAGGACGTGGTCAGAGAGCTCAAGGCGATAAGAGAAAGGGGAGCGCCGGCCGAAGAGGAAGAGGAAGATACAAGGGGTCCGGTTGCAACATCATATCCGCGCCCCTCGCCGGCGTTCGCCGGAAGGGAGATGGATATTCTGCGGTTGTTGCTGTTACTGGAAAAAAGTAACACGGTCTTTGTATGCGGCCCCGCCGGCATAGGGAAATCAGAGCTGTGCGGGAAGTTCGCCGAAGGATGGGCGTCCGTCAGCGATGACGGCGAGCGAAAAAGAACGGCGGTGTGGCTGAGCTGCGACGGAGGTCTCAGGTCAGCGATCGCGTGGCGCCTCAAGGTCCGCGGGATAAAAGAGAACGAGACGATGGACGAGAACCGTTTGTTCGCGTCGAAGCTGGCGGCGCTGTCCGCGGACCCGATGACGCTGCTCGTGATCGACAATTTCTGCGGAGACGATGACGGCTCCCTGAACACCGTCTCAGGATGCGGATTCAGGAAGATATTCATAACCAGGAACAATGAATTTCTCAGTTCGTACAACGGCGTCGAGATAGGCGCACTGCCGGATGGCACAGCGCTTGACCTGTTGTTCGAACTGTTGGGAGATGAGAGAAAGGAATGGGCGGAGGAAAGGAAGAACGAATTGAGAGAATTGCTTCGCCGCATCGGGTGCCATACATTGTCAATAAAACTGATCGCCGATATCATAAGAATGAACGGGACCGAACCGCCGGAGCTTCTGAGCATCGTGTCCCGTGCGGATATGACGAGGCAGGAGGAAAAGGACATTGCGAACGTGCTCGGTCTGCTCGGCGCCGTGACGCCTGAGAGCAGAGAGGCGGACATCCTGAAAATGATATCGATGCTTCCCGTGTCGGGCATGCCGCTTGAAAAATTCATTGAATTCGCAGAGCTTGACGATAATGACATGATAATTCTCAGATCCCTGGAGCGCAGGGGATGGGTAAGCATAACGGAGATCGACGGCAGCGGCGACCGTATCATACATTCGGACCCTATGATCATGAACATATTGCGCAGCGATCACGGACCGAAGGACGACGACTGCTGCGTCTTCTTCAACTCGCTGGAAAAATTCTTCGATCTGGGACGCTCGTACGGCAACTGGGAAGAGAAGATGAACATGCTCCCCGTTCTCATATCAGCAACAGATTCAGCATCGACAAGCCCGTACGCGCCGATATTGTATTCGCTTGCGGGCCGCTATCTGAGAGGATCGGGGGACGCGGACGGGGCGCTCATATACTACATGAGGGCGCTGGACGATAAAGAAAAGAGATTCGGCGCAGATCATCCGTGCGCCGCGCCCACGTACACAGGAATCGGCAACGTTTACTCGGACAAAGGCGAATACGACAAAGCGGTGGAATATTACATCAAGGCGCTGAAGGTCAGCGGACGATTGTCGGGAATAAATGACCCGAGCATCGCGATGACGTACAACAACGTGGGGATCGCATATTCCGAAAAGGGCGATCACGATAAGGCGCTCGAATATTACGGAAAGGCGCTGGAGATACGCGAAAGAGTGTTGGGCGAGGAGCATCAGGACACTGCGGCCACCTACAGCTGTATGGGGAACGCATATTCCGATAAGGGCGAGTACGATAAGGCGCTCGAATATTACGGAAAGGCGCTGGAGATACGCGAAAAAGTGCTCGGTCCCGATCACTATTACACGGCGGTCACGCACGGCAACATAGGAGTGGCGCACCTGCGCATGGAAAATTATGCGAAGGCGCTGGAGAGCACGGTAAAGGCGGCGGAAATAATGAGAAGGACCGTAGGCGCGGAGCACCCGGACACCGCGGCCGCGTACGAAGTGATAGCGCACATTCGCAATTTGACCGGCGACGGGGACGCGTACGCCGAATACAAGATAACAGTGATTGAAGACTGGAACTTCATGTATCGTTGATCTTCGCACCAACGACTGCGTGCATCCAGCACCGAGATGCTGCAAAGGCCGGTGGCGGAGGATCGGCAGGAAGCACAGGCACAACAATAAAACATTTATTAACAACGTGCCTATATTATCTTCAGCTTCAGAGAAGTGCACAGCACCCAGCCGAGGGGGAGGTGGCGTTCCCCTTTGAAGCATCCTTTTGCTCACAACTTTTCAACAAGCTCGGTGAACCGATCAGGGCACCATTTTCCCGGTGTCGGGAAATGGTGTCCGCGAGGTCGTGCGGAAAGAAATGCCGATACAGACCCAACAGACTGGATGGGCCCCCCGTAGCCTTGGCTCTGACCCTATAAATTTTAAATACCACTGTGTTGTATGATGAGAAGGAGGCGACAGATTGTTCGGATCCCTGAGCAGAAAAGAACGCACGACCATGGACACAAAATCACAGTCTCAGGCAAATGATGGAAATTTTAATCATCACATGGAAGAGGGGTGCGAGATGGAGAAGATACCCAACGCTGAAACTCTCGAGGCATTCAGAGAAGCAGACGAGATAATGAAGGATCCTTCTCGTTATAAAGGATATACAGATGTCGACGAGATGTTCAGGGAGTTACTCTCTTGATGTATACAATAATATCAACCGCGAAATTTCAAAAAGATCTGAAACGTATCGAAAAACGAGGATATAGGATCGATTCTCTGAAAGAAGTTGTCAGAAAACTTGCGACCGGCGAACCATTGGATAAAAAATATCAGGATCATTCTTTGAAAGGTAAGTACAAAGGACGCCGCGAATGTCATATCGCCCCTGATTGGCTTCTAATCTACGAAGTTTCAAACGAAACATTGATCCTGCTCCTCCTGAGAACCGGTACGCATTCGGATTTGTTCGAATGAATGACAGGACATCACAGCGAACGCCGCAAGAAATATGCGCGCTGTGCGATGCGAAGGTTTTATACTCATTTTTGATGATGACGATGCATGGAACGCATTTCCGAAGTGTTCTCGGGATATCCGATGCAGGAAAAAGTGGCGAGACTGATGCTCCGCATCGGCGCGTCCGTGAAGAACGGGAATGCGTACTGCGGGGACGTTGAGCTTTCTGATACAGCCCTCGGCAAGGCGGCCGGAACGGACAGGCGTGTCGCAAGGTCGGCGATTGACAAGATATCAAAAGATGATGAGCTGAGCGGATTCTTCGCCGGTCTGCGGCCGATCGCGTTACTGGCGGACGTGGCCCCGCAGATCGGTTGTTCAACGTTGGTCATCGTCCCCACGAATGCGTCGATGCCCGGCATCATCGCCGACGTATCGTCGGTATTGCTGGCGGCGGGCGTAAGCATACGGCAGGCGGTGATCGACGACCCGGACGGCGAGAACGTTCATCTTCTTATTGTAATAGACGGCAATATACCCGCGGAGTTCATACCTTCGCTGAGACAATGCCGCGGTGTCGCGATGCTCACGTTACGCTGATGTATGAAAATCTCTCATACTTCTTGCTTTCAGCTCTTTGCCGGAGGCGTTCTTTATCGCACCGACGGCGGCAACGGCTCCGTTGACGCTCGTAAGGAATGGAATTTCCAATTCAACGGCAAGGCGTCTCATCATGTATCCGTCCCTTCTCGCACCGGAATGTAACGACGGCGTGTTGATTATTAAATTAATTTTTCCTTCGCGCATCAGACCGATGGCGTTGGGATTCTGATTGTCGCTCACACGGAACACCGTTGTCGTCTCAACACCGTTCTCGCGAAGGTACGTTGACGTTCCTTTCGTTGCGTATATGGCAAAGCCCATCTTCCTGAGCGAGCGGACGGCGTCCAGTATCCTTGATTTATCTGTGTCGTTCACCGTTATGTACACTCCGCCGCTCTTCGGCAGTTTGTAACCCGCGGCCACCAGCGCTTTATAACAGGCGATATCGAAGTCCTCGTCGATGCCCATGACCTCGCCGGTGCTCTTCATCTCCGGCGTAAGTATCGAATCCACGCCGGGAAGCTTCAGGAACGGGAACACTGACGCCTTTACCGCATAGTGGTCCAGTTTCCTGTAGCCGACGTAGCCTTGCTCTTTCAGGGTCTTTCCGAGCATCACTTTCGTCCCAATCTTCGCAAGCGGAATTCCTATCGCTTTGGATATGAACGGTATCGTACGCGATGATCTTGGATTGGCTTCGATCATCCACACCTCGTTATCTTTCACCGCCAGCTGAATGTTCAGCATGCCCCTGACCTGCAATGCCAGTGCGACCTTCTCCGAGACGTTTATTATCTCGTTCACCATTTTATCGCTTAACGTGAACGGCGGGAGCACCATGGTGGCGTCGCCTGAATGTACGCCCGCATATTCGATATGCTCCATGATGCCGCCGATGAACACGTCCTTCCCGTCCGCGACGAGGTCCACGTCGATCTCGATCGCTTCGGTAAGATATTTGTCAACGAGTATCGGATGTTTGTGCGAAACTTTCACTGCGGTCTCGACATACGTCCTCAATTCGTCCTCGGAATAGACGATCTCCATTGCGCGCCCTCCGAGCACGTACGACGGTCTCACTAAAACGGGGTACCCGATGCGTTCCGCTATCTTCTTCGCGTCATCGAATGAGTATCCGGTGCCGGAGTCTGGCTGTCTTATTTTCAGATCGTCCATCAGCTTCGAGAATCTTTTTCGATCTTCGGCGACGTCCATCATGTCCGGGCTTGTTCCCAGTATCTTTGTCTTAGTTCCGGCGAGCGCCTTCTCGAGATCAACCGCAAGGTTAACGCTCGTCTGCCCGCCGTACTGGACGATCACACCGTCGGCATTCTCTTTCTCAATGACGTTGAGCACGTCCTCAAGCGTCAGCGGCTCAAAGTATAAACGATCCGAGATATCATAATCCGTTGATACCGTCTCGGGATTGTTGTTTATTATGACCGCGTCGATACCTTCATCCTGCACCGCCATGACGCCGTGCACGCACGAGTAGTCGAACTCTATCCCCTGACCGATGCGTATAGGACCGCCGCCGACGATGACGATGTTCTTTTTATCTGCGTTGCGAACAACTTCGCACTTTCCGCCGTACGTTGAGTAGAAGTACGGCGTTCTTGCCTCATATTCGCAGGCGCAGGTGTCCACCATTTTGTACGCAGGCACGATGCCGTTCTTTTTTCTGACGCTGCGCACATTCTTTTCATCAGTTCCCGATAATAACGCTATCGTCTCGTCGGCAAAGCCCATTTCCTTTGCCTTGCGCAGAAGCTCCGGCGTGAGCTTGTTATTTTTTAACTCATTCTCAGTATCGACGATGTTCTTTACCTTCAGAACAAAGAAGTGGTCCCATTTTGCGATGTCCGCAATTTTTTTGGTATCCATGCCGCGGCGTATCGCCTCGGCTATCACGAACAGACGTTTATCAGTGGCATTCTTTAACTCGTCCATTATCTCGTCATCGGATATTTCCGTCCTGTCCAATCCCGTGACGCCTATCTCCAGCGACCGTACACCTTTCAGTAATGCTTCCTCGAACGTGCGGCCGATGCTCATCGTCTCCCCGGTGCTCTTCATCTGCGTTCCGAGATGGCGGTCAACCATCCGGAACTTATCGAACGGCCATCTGGGTATCTTGATCACAACGTAATCGATAGCAGGCTCGAACGCCGCGTAAGTATTTCCGGTGACGCTGTTCTTTATCTCGTCCAGTGAATGACCAACGGCGATCTTCGCGGACACACGCGCTATCGGATATCCGGTGGCCTTGGACGCGAGCGCCGACGACCGTGATACACGGGGGTTAACTTCTATTAACCGATAATCTCCGTTCGCGGGGTTGAATGCAAATTGTACGTTACAGCCGCCCTCGATGTGCAGTGCGCGTATAACTTTCAGCGCGGCCGACCTCAGACGCTGATGGTCCTCGTCCGATAAGGTAAGGCATGGCGCGCATACGATGCTCTCGCCGGTGTGTATCCCCATTGCGTCAAGATTTTCCATTGTGCAGATGATTATGCAGTTGTCGTTCTTGTCGCGCATAACTTCGTATTCATACTCTTTCCATCCGAGGACGCTCTCTTCGACGAGCACCTGATGTATGCGCGAGTACGCGAGCCCGCGGGCGCATATCTCTTTCAGTTCCGATTCATCGTACGCGATACCGCCGCCGGTTCCTCCGAGGGTGTACGCAGGGCGTATGAGAACAGGATAACGACCGATCTCCTCAACGGCGGCCAGCGCCTCTTCGATGCTGTGCGCAGTTCTGCTTTTGGGGATCGGCTCGTTTATCTGTATCATTGTTTTCTTGAAAAGTTCGCGGTCCTCGGACATTGCTATCGCGTCCGGCTGTGTACCGAGGAGGTGAACACCATGTTTTTTCAGAATTCCGCGGTCATCAAGCTCCGAACATATGTTGAGCGCTGTCTGTCCGCCCATTCCTGATAATATGCCGTCGACCTTCTCTTTTTCGATTATCTTTTCGATAACGTCCGCCTGTAACGGCTCGATGTAAACGCTGTCCGCCATGTCGAGGTCCGTCTGTATCGTCGCCGGGTTCGAGTTAACAAGAACCGTCCGGTAACCTTCCTCCTTGAGCGATTTGCACGCCTGCGAGCCTGAGAAATCAAATTCGGCCGCCTGGCCGATGACTATCGGCCCGGAGCCGATGACCATGAGCTTCCTGTAGTTCTTTCTCATTCTATCACGCCCATGATCTTTTCCAGTTTTCCGTAAAAGTAAGAATCCTCGTCGTACAGCGGCGACAGCGGCCTATAATTTACGCCGAATACCGGTAACGATGTGTGCGTAAATCCTTCCACTGTGCCGTCGTTCACGTTGAACTGGTCGGCGGCGAGACCGGTGCCCTTCATTGATCCCGGGTCGATGGCGTACATATGGTTCTGCGAGGTGATGTAAACGCGTTCGCCGTGCTTAACCGGCTGGCTGGGGCCGTGGTGCCCGAATTTTAATTTAACGAAAGAACATCCGAACGCCTTCGCGATTATCTGCGATCCGAGGCCGGTGCCGGCCACGGGGACGGATGACGATATCTCTTTGACGGTATTGACGGTAACCGCGACGTCCTTGCTGTCAGGACTGCCCGGCCCGCCGGAGACGATCACGCAATCGGTCTTCGAAGCAATGATCTTCTTCGCGTCCGTGTCGTGCGGAAATATGATGACGTTATAATTCAGTGAAATATCGCGCACCATGCCGCGGTCGATACCGCAGTCGATGATCCCGACGGTCATCTTCTTTCCGTTGCCGATCTTTTTTATCTTTTTTGCCGAAACGTATGAGACAAGGCCGTCCGCCGCGGGCGCGTCGCCCTTAAGCTTTTTCTTCGCTGCGTTCACAGCTTTTTCATCGCAGACTATGGCCGCTTTCATCGAACCTTTGTTGCGTATCGCCGATATCACGTCGCGCGTGTCAATGCCGGATATTCCGGGAACTTTATGTTCTTTCAGATAATCGTCCAGCGTCCTTCCGCCGTACATGTTCGACGGTTCTCTGCAGCATTCGCGGACGACCAGGGCAGCCACGTGAACCGTACCGGACGCGTCGTAGCGTTCGCTCACCCCGTAATCTCCGACAAGCGGGAACGCCGATACAAGTATCTGACCTTTGTACGCCGGATCGGTAATACTTTCCTGATATCCTGACATACAGGTTGTGAAAACTATCTCTCCGGTAACGGCACCCACGTGCCCAAAGGACACGCCCTCAAGCGCCGTTCCGTCTTCAAGGACAAGGAAACAGCGTACCATCGGGTTTCTCTCATACCCCTGAATAATATATAATGACTGTCCCCGAAGTATGACAGCCTTGGTACGCAGTTGTCTATTCGGGGACAAAACGCCTTTTCCGGAACGGCCCGGATGTTATCGGTGCGGTAAGCGATATCGCGGACAGTAAGCACAGCGTACAAAGGACGATATAACGAAACATAGAAACGTCAGGATGCCATGGAGAAAGCATGCGTTTGTTAGATCAGGACCCCGTGAACGGAAGCATGAGGGTACAGATAGAAACTGAAGATGACGTATGGCACCTGTTCAACGTGCTTGAATCAGGTGATACCATCACGGCGCTGACAATGCGCCGTGACGAGAAGGCGACAGATAAGCTAAGGGCCGAGCGCGCAGACAAGAAAAGGATGGTCCTGAGCATAAAAGCCGAAAAGATAGAATTCTCCGATTCTGATCTCAGATTGAAAGTGCTCGGCACAATAACCGACGGGCCGCAGGATGTCGGCCAATATCATACGTTAATGTTCGAGGTCGGCGAGACGCTTACCATAACGAAAGATAAATGGAAGGACTCGCAGGTCGAACGTCTGAGGAAAGCCGTCTTTGAAGCGAAGAGACCGATGATCGTCTTCGTATCACTGGATCAGGACGATGCGGTCGTTGCCGTTCTCAGGCAGTTCGGACTGAAAGAACTGGCAACGATAAGATCGATGCGTTCCGGTAAACAATATCAGGAGAAAGAGGAGGCGTCAGGATATCATGAAGAGATAATATCAAAACTGGCGCAGATCATGGGAGATGATATGCCATTGGTGCTCCTCGGTCCCGGGTTCGAGAAAGAGCTCCTGGCGGAATCAGGCAAGAGGGCGATGCCCGGTATTTTCTCGAAGGCGCACATATGCCACACCGGCCAGTCGGGAATGCCCGGTATAAACGAGCTGATGAAGAAAGGGATGGGCGCAGGCATACTTCGGGAGTCAAGAGTGGCCGTCGAGATGGAAGCGGTCGAGAAATTAATGGAAGAGATAGGCAAGGACGGACCGGCGACCTACGGTCCGAAACAGGTCGAGGATGCGGCCAAGGCAGGCGCAGTGGGAACGTTACTGATACTCGACTCGATGATAAGGGAGAGCGATCACGAGAACGTGATAAAAGAGGTGGAGGATCAGAAAGGCAATGTTATCGTTGTATCGGAACGTCATGACGCTGGCCGCCAGCTTGCCGCGCTCGGAGGCATCGCGGCCATTTTAAGGTACAGGACGGGCTGAGCGCCCTGTCAGGCACGCATCACAAGGTGTTCAGAAGGTCATTTCGTATCGCGGCGGGAGCTTAAGGGACAACCTTTTTTATAATGTAAGAATATCAGCAAAGTCGCCCATGCCGTCGCAGGCATTGGGTCAGAGCTCTATCCGACAGAGGGATGAAGAATGAGAAAGAAAGAAGACATCCTTAAGATACTGGACCGCCGCGTCGCGATATGCGATACAACGCTGAGAGACGGTGAGCAGACAGCCGGTATCGTGTTCGCAAATATCGAAAAGTACAAGATAGCCCAGATGCTCGACGATGCGGGCGTGCAGCAGATAGAGGCAGGCATACCGGCGATGGGCGGGGATGAGAAAGTTGCCGTTAAGCACATAGCCAACATGGGACTGAGCGCATCCGTTCTGGGATGGAACAGAGCTGACATTCAGGATATCAACGACAGCATAGACTGCGACGTCGATTCCGTTGCCATTTCGTTGTCATCTTCGGATATCCACATACAGAACAAGATCAAGAAATCAAGGGATTGGGTGCTCGCCAAGATATCCGAATCTGTGCAGCACGCGGCCGATCACGGTCTTTACATATCATGCAACGCCGAGGACGCGTCACGCGCCGACCTCGGATTCCTGGTGGAATTTGCGAGGACCGCTAAAGAAGCCGGTGCCATGCGTCTCAGATATTGTGATACGATAGGAAGAGAAGATCCGTTCACGGCGTACGAGAGAGTGAAGACAATAATCAATCTCGTTGGCATCGACATCGAAATGCACACGCACAACGACTTCGGAATGGCCAACGCGAACTCGCTGGCGGGCGTGAAAGCGGGAGCGAGGTTCGTAAGCACAACGGTCATGGGAATAGGCGAGAGAAGCGGTAATACTGCGTTGGAGGAGATCGTCATGACGTGCAAGCACATAATGAACATCGATTCCGGCGTGGATCCCGCGAAAATGAGGCCTTTGGCGGAGTTCGTCTCGCTTGCATCAGGGCGCCCCATATACGTGTCAAAACCGTTCCTCGGTTCCAATTGTTTCGCGCATGAAGCGGGCATCCATACGGACGGCATAATCAAGGATCACAAGAACTACGAGCCGTACGATCCTGACGAGGTCGGCCTTGAGAGGAAGATAGTCATCGGTAAGCACTCCGGACGCAGCACGTTGGTGGCCGATCTTGCGAAGAGAGGCATCGAGCTGGACGATGATACGGCGTCATTGCTTCTTGATAATGTCAGGATAGCGTCGATATCACTGAAACGTCAGTTAACGTCCGACGAGCTGTTCTATCTCTACGACGATCTTGTGAAAGGCGTAAATACGTTCGACCGATGAATCATTCATCGTCAACGTTAACCTTTTTCCTTTGCTTTCCGCCCGTTCTTTTTAATTTTCCGTGCTCTATCGCCCATTCGTAGCTTTTCATCTCCGCCGGAGCGATAAGAACACGTTCCCCTTTCGAAAACTTTCGGTTGACCGACCAGTTCGTGAACGGCGACAGCACACGATATTCGTCCGCATCCATAACTATCTCCGAAGTATTCGGGCGGCCGCGCATCTGCGAGTACGTTCCGTTGAACGCATTGATCTTTTTATCCTTCACTTCCCACATCTTCGTGCACACGGAATCCAAAAGATAACGGTCATGCGTCACGACGATCATAGTACCATCATAATCGTTCAGTGCTTCTTCGACAGCGTGTCTCGACGGAATATCAAGATAATTCGTAGGTTCGTCAAGTATCAGCAGATTCGTTTCCTCAAGCAGCAGTAACGTAAGGGAGACCCTTGCTCTCTCGCCGCCTGATAATGTGCCCATGGGCCTCTCGACCTGATCGCCGGTGAGGAGCATTCTCGCAAGAAGATTTCTCGCTTCGCCTCTCCTCTCGTTCCCTATCTTTTTGAGTATCTGCTCCTCGGCGCTCATGCTGAGATCGAGCTTATCATGATCCTGCGAGAAATATCCTATCCTGGCTCCGGGCGCCACCCATAATTCGCCTGTCGACGGTATCTTCCCGAGAAGCGCCTTTATCAGCGTGCTCTTGCCGGCGCCGTTCGATCCGAATATTCCTATCTTATCGCCTTTCACAACGTCTAGGTCAACGCCTTCGAGTATGGGGTTGCCGTTAAGCGTTACGTTAAGGTTCTTGGCGGTCATCACGTTCTTTCCCGATTTCTGAGCGGCGTGTATCTTTACCGTTATCTCCTTGCTTACTTCGGGTTTCTCTTTCTCATCGATGCGCTCGATCATTTTCTGCCTTGTTCTGTGCGTCGAGAAGAACCACTGGTCCTTGTGCAAACCGTCGGCGATCTCCTCCTGCTTCCGTTTGTTGGCGGCATATTTTTTGTACTCCGTTTCCATGCGCTGGATCTCCAGCATCTTCTTCATGATGAACGCCGAGTAATTGCCTTTGTACTCCCTCGTCCTTCCGAATGAGATCTCAGTCATCTTCGTTGCGACCTTATCTAAAAAGTAACGGTCATGGCTTATGACGACCACTGTGCTTTTTGTCTCGAGAAGATGATCCTCTAGCCACTCGACAGTGGATATGTCCAGATGGCTTGTCGGCTCATCAAGAAAAAGAACGTCGCAGCCCTCGGCCTGCACAAGTGCGCGGGCGAGCATCACTTTTGTACGCTCTCCGCCGCTCAGGGTGTCCATCGTCCTTTCCATTATCGTTTCCGATAATCCAACTTTCCCGAGTGACGATATCAGGACGCCCTCGTCCTCGACGCCCGACCTTGCCAGCTCCTTCTCGAGGCTTACGTATTCCTCAGTCACAGAATTCCAGTCGATGTCCCTGCCGGACGCCATCAGAACGTCAATTTCAAGCATTCTCTTCTTTATGTTCTCCACATGCCCGTACGGTCTTCCGAGAACGTTGCGTACTGTGTACGAGGATGATGATTCGGCGAACTGCGGCAGGTAGCCTATTTTCTGCGTATTCCTCGTCAGTTCACCGGTGTCGCATTTCAATTCGCCTAAAAATATCTTCATGAATGTGCTCTTGCCGGCGCCGTTGACACCTATGAGTCCGATACTGTCGCCCCGGTTTATCTGCATATCCGCTTTTGTGAGCACCTTAACGGGACCGAACGATTTCGTCACTGATTCGGCCTTGAGCAGCATTCGATCACTTATTCTTCGTCCGTCATGAACTGTCTCGGTTTCCCGACCGCTGTTACGGTGATCAGCGTTTCAATAAGTATGCGGCCGTCGTAGCCTTCCCCAAGCCCTACTTTTTTCTCGATCTTCGAGGAACGTACCTCGATATGGTCGGCACCCGCTTTCTTTGCCTTCTCGGTAACATGCTTACCGCTCTCTTCCACGGCGAATATCTCCGCCTCGCTCAGTTTTCCGAACTCGAAACGGCCGTACGGCGCGAAAAGGATGCACGACGGGTCGTCCAATGCGTTCTCGCCGATGCCCGGTTTGATCAGTATCTCCATGCTCTCGACGATGCTGCCTGTAACGGCGCCTATTGCGTTGCCCACCTCGGAATGCTCAGGGAGCAAAAGCTCTGTGCCGAATTTTTTAGCCACGTCAGGAAACCACGCTTCCACGGGAGCGCCGATGCCTATCAGCGGTTTGTTCAGTCTTATCAGACACTCAAAATCAAGGCCTCCGCGCTGTGCGATCGCTTTTCTCATAAGATCGAGACCGACGCCGTCAACACGGAATGTATTCATTTCCTCGAAGAACAGCTTTCTGAGAAGTTCCTCGGAAAGCTTGTCAATGACCTTGCCTTTAGCGAATTCTATGAATTCGTCAACTGTCATGCCCATCTTGTGCGACTGATGCGTTATAGCATATTCCGATGCGGTCCTGTCGTATTCCGTGTAACTGCCTTCCGCGTGCAGAAGGTCCGTCGGCGTAAGGCCGATGCGCTGTATCATCCCGAGCTCTTCCATCTTTGCGACGTTGAATGAAAAAGGATGGACGTTAAGTTTCGCGCCCGCTTCCTTGAGCGAGTACGGCTCTTCGGAGACGAGATCAAGCAACGCAATATCCTCATTGCTGAGAAGCACATTCTTCATCTCTTTCAGTTTAATGAAGAATTCCGTGTCCTGTACGATGTTCTTGACGTCCATGCTCTCCGGTGAGAATCTCGATCTCAGTTCCGATGTTTCTTTCAATCTGGGAAGAAGCTGAGGCCACTGCACCGCCGCGATGCACAACGGAACGACGCGGACAGTTTCCAACATGAACTTACTGCCGTTCACGATTATTCGCGAGTCCCCGCCTATTCCGGATGTTGATATCTCCGCTGCCATAACTCTCGTCCTTCTGCCGCCGATCATCGCGCCCTCCTTCTGCAGTCTGGGCAGCCCGTTCCTCAGTATACCGATATCTAACGTGGTACCGCCCATGTCCATGACCACCGCATCGTCTTTTCCGGTGAGCATCTTCGCTCCTATGAGACTTGCCGCCGGTCCCGAGAGTATCGTCTCTATCGGTCTTTCGGTGGCGACGTTCTCGCTCATTATCGAGCCGTCGCCTTTGACTATCATCAGAGGCGCTTTTATCTTGTGTTCGTGCATCACTTTCTTCACAGAGTCCATGAGGTCGCGTATTATAGGTATGAGACGTGAGTTCATTACCGACGTGACGGTACGCTCATGATATCCGAGGCTCGACGAGAGCTCATGACCGCAGACGACCGGCAGATCAAGCAGTTCCGCTGCGATCTTCTTGATACGCAGCTCATGATCAGGGTTGCGGACGCTGAGGAAGCTGTTTATCGCTATCCCGTCCACTTTGTCCTTTATCGACAGAAGGAATTCTTTTGCCGCCTTTTCATCAAGTTCATTCGTCTCCTTTCCGTCAAGGTCATGACCTCCTTTCACGGTCACGTGATGATCGACGGGTATCGACATTTCGAATTCCTCGCCAACACATATCAGACCGACGCGGCATCCTTTTCCTTCGACTATCGAGTTGGTTGCAAGCGTTGACGATAACGACACCATCGCCACCTTCTTCAGCAATTCTTTATCAAAGCCGGCGAGAGAGTTCCTTATGCCTATCGAAAGATCGTCGCGTGTCGTAAGTGCTTTAGATTTTTGCAATACTGTGTTCGAGGACATGTCCATGAGGATCGCGTCGGTGTACGTCCCTCCCGTATCGATACCAAGGCCCATATGCAAGATGTTCACCTGTTGGGCTTGTATCCCATATCTTCGTTGTACTTCGTCACAACTCTTGAGATATGCTCTGAGATGTTCCTTTGCTGATATTCGTTATGTATCTGCGGCGTCTCCGTTATCGGAAATTCGGAATCGCACTTTGCGCATCTGAGCTTGGGACAGTTCTTCCACGCCTCCGAGCATCCCTGACAGGCGAACGTGCGCGCATATATCATCGAAAATTCAAAGCCGCAGTACGGGCATTTGAATTTTTTAAGTGACGCCGTCGTATTGTAAGAGAACCCCTTTGATCTCATCGCCTCATAGAAACCGTCCACCATGATATCACCTACATATGATGCGCAATGCTTTTTTCGGTATCGTAATGATCCGCCGTAACTTCGTAGGGTATATCCCATTTTTTGAACGTGCGGTCAAGAACTTCCAGCGTACTTTCCCTGACGTGGTCGTCCCATATGCCGTGCACGATGATATGCATCATGAAGTTCGCTTTGTCTATCTTTGCGGCATTAAGAGAATCTTTTATGCGCGTCGGTGCACGGTGGTCGACGATGCTGCTCATTATGCTGCCGTTCTTGTTCGAAAAGAATGATTTCACGTGACCGATGAGATCGGCGCCGTTCTCCATGCAGTTCTTGGTAACGGACGTCATAAGGTCGTCGATGAATTTCAGAACGGTATCCTTGGGTATCCCCTTGGGCGAATCAATATCGATGTTTATCGCGTACTTTCCGAGCTCGTCGACCGCTCTGTGTATCTCCAGATGCAATTTATCATGCTCGTCCGCGGGGTTGCCGTGGTCGTCGTCATGATCGTGATCGTCGTCGTGATGATCGCCGCTCATTTCATTTCCCCCCGTACTGCTTTCTGAGAAGTTCTTCTTCCACCGCTTCATCATACCTCGGCGATATTCTGTTCTCAATGAGATCGCACGCATATTTTATTCCGAGGCCCGTTTCAGATGACATGTGCGATATCTCCGCCCTGGGGTTGATCTCGCGTATCATTTGTTCCGTCTTTGCTATGTCGGCGGGCGGAGCGGTATCAACTTTATTGACAAAGCACACGTCCGCTTCGCGTATCTGCGTTTCAACGAGTCTTTTCACGGCCTTCACAAGGAGATCGACCCTTGTTGCATCCACCAGCGTTATTACAGGAGCGTGCTCAATTACCATGTCCGTTTTCGCTTCCGAGTACTCGGCCGCTCTCTTAAGGCCCCATGGGATGGCGACGCCCGACGGCTCGACTATGACGATCTCAGGATTATAGGAATCATGCAGCTTTGCTAACGTCTCTGAAAATGTTCCTGCGATCTGACAGCATATGCAGCCTCCTGCGATCTCTTTCGCTTTCAGTCCGTGCGATTCGATGAACTTCGCGTCAACGTTTATTTCGCCCACGTCATTGACGACGATGGCCATCCTGTGGCCGCGTTTCATAAGCTCGTCAACGATCTTCATGACGGCGGTCGTTTTTCCGCTGCCGAGGAACCCTGCGATCTGTGATACTTTCATAAATTCTCACTACCTGTTCAATAGTGATAAGAATAAGAATTAAAAAGTTTGGGGAAAGCGTTTTTATGTATTACGATTACCAGTCCACAATTCCGTACTGCTTCGTGGTGTCGACGACCGCTTTGATGTTCTCCATCTTCGTGTGAAGATCTGGCGGGACTTCGCATCCGCTCGCGATGATGTATCTCGAGCCGAGTCCCCTCTTGCACAATGCCGTCTTCACTTCCTGGCACAGGTCCTTCGTGACCTGTGTGATCTTCTCCACGGAAGCTCTTATGAAGAGCTGCGGGTCGATCTGGCCGCCTACGAGGCAGTTGTCGCAGTATCCCTTCTCGATGGTCTCGGTCGCTGACGGAGATCCCGGGATAAGCGGGTAGTACGCCATTGAGTAGATCGCCGGTTTGAACGCGGTGATCTGTGTGTCCAGGTGCGGAAGATCTGCGCAGTTGTGGATGGCCAGTGCCATTCCCTCTTTGCCGGTAAGTTCGTTGAGGTCGCCGGCGTACTTCTTGCAGCCTTCGAACTCATTGTACTCTTTGTCGCCGAGGCAAGAGTAGTTGCCCCAGAGGTAGTCCCAGCAAAGTCCGGCGCAGCCGGTCTTTCCGAATCCCTTCACCATTTCGACGTCGTACTCGGTCATTGTCTTAAGCGCTTTGTGAACAGCGGACGGGTTCGTGAACATGTCCATGAACAGCCTCTCCGCGCCGGCGCTCTGCGACAGTGCGAGCAGGGGACCCTCAAGGAACCCTGCGGTTATGACCTGTGTCTTCAGAACGTCGCAGAACTGTTTCGTTCCTTCGAGGATGACGTGCGACCTGCCCTTCTTTATATCGGGCACTTTGAATTTCTCGTAGTCCTCGGGGCTGTTGACAAGCGTCTTTTCAACGAACGGTGTGTTCTCTTTGTCGAAACGGACACCCGCTCCGAGGTCGCCTGCCATGACGGAAAGGTCCATCAGGCCGATGGCGAAGTCGAAGTCGAATGCCTTCTGACCCTCGATGAACGCCTGCGCGTACAGTTTCGGGTCGTGCGCCCAGTCCCTGTACGAAACGCCGCCGTTCACGAGCTTGCGGTTGACACCGCATGCGATCGGGTACGTGGAGAGCCTGTCTCCCTTGGCGTTCGTAAGTCCTGCCATTACTCTCTCAATATGTGACATCTCTGCCATGTTCAAAACACCTCTTTCAGCCATGCGGCGCAGTCCTGGGCGTTCGAGTCCCTGTGGTCCGCTCCGATCTCCTTCGCGAACGCCGGTGACGTCGGCGCTCCGCCGATGCATACCTTGACGTTCTTTCTGTAGCCGTTCTCGATCAGTCCGTCGACAGCCGCCTTCATTCCGTCCATCGTCGGCGTCATCAGCGTGCTCAGTGCGATAGCATCAAGCTTCTGGTTCTTCGCGGTGTCGATGATCGTCTGTATCGGTACGTCCTTCCCAAGATCGTTCACATCGAATCCGCTTGCGGTCAGCATCGTCTTGACGATGTTCTTTCCGATATCGTGAACATCCCCTTCGACGACGGCCGTCGCACACTTCTTCATGCTGGCCAATGCCGTTTTCGGTATGGCCGGAAGGAGTATGTCAAGGCCTGCGTACATCGTGTGCGCGGACATCAGGACCTGAGGCAGGTATACCTGACGCGCAGCGTACTTGTCACCTACGATCGACATTCCCTTTACGAGCCCGTTGTTGATGGCGTCGAGAGCATCCATTTTCTCGGCGAGGGCCTCTTTCGCGCCCTCTTTCGCCAGGTCCGGTTTGCCGGCCACAACGGCGTCGCTCAATTTGTTGAGTATTTTTTCTTTAGACAATTTATTTTCCTCCTTATTGCGGGAAATGATACGCACCGCGCGGGTGCGGTATCTGCCATTGGGATTCACAGATTCGTATATAATCGGGTGAGATGGATGGATGGTTAATCCCAGTGGTTTCTATTTAAAGTAAAATTTTCTGCGGCCATGCGTATATATATTATAGCGGAAAAACAGTATTAACAGGGATAAAAACAACGGTCGGCCGCTTTAAAAACAAGAGGGCGGTTACATTTTTATATTTAACATTTTTCTGCGTCCTAGATGCGCCCGGAAAGCATCTTTTACGTCCTCTTCGACATGCGATATCCACAATGTCCGGCATCCATAATCTCCGATTCGTGATACGCGATACCCATAATGTCCGATATTCATGATACACGATATCCGTGATATGCAACAAAAAAATAATTACGGGCAGGGCTGCCCCTGCCCGTTAATGTTGTTTCAGCTCCTCGGCCGCAATACGAACAGGTACACAACGGCAACGACAACTATCGCCGCTATCGCAACGACCGCAATGATGAGCATTGTGTTATTGCCATCGTCACCGCCGTCACCGCCTGTGACCGTTCCGGGATCGGTCACTTCGCTTTCTTTCTGCGGACTGAAATAGAAATCCTTGCCGGTCTTGTCCCATCCGCCTGCTGCAATGAAGTTGGGAAGGTCTTCCGCACCGATCACTTTGGTCTCGTCCGCGAAATAATTGTTTCTCACTTCAAGGTACACAAGTGCGTCCAGATCTGTCACATCCAGCTCGGTCAGGTCGTTGCCATAGCAATGCAGGTATGTAAGCGCGGCGTTCTTTGAAACATCCAGCACGGTCAGGCTGTTGCTGCCGCAACTCAGGTATGTCAGCGCGGTGTTATTCGAAACATCCAGCTCGGTCAGGTTGTCGTTGTAGCACCGCAGACTCGTCAGCGCGGTGTTGCTGGAAACATCCAGCTCGGTCAGGTTGTTGTAACCGCAATTCAACGATAAAAGCGCGGCGTTCTTCGAAACATCCAGCTCGGTCAGGCTGTTGCTGCTGCACCACAAGGCCTCCAGCGCGGTGTTGCTGGAAACATCCAGCTCGGTCAGGCTGTTGCTGTCGCAATACAGATATGTCAGCGCGGTGTTCTTCGAAATATCCAGCTCGGTCAGGCTGTTGCTGTCGCACTCCAGATTCGTCAGCGCGGTGTTCTTTGAAATATCCAGCACGGTCAGTTTATTCTCGGAACAATACAACCTCTCGAGCGCAGTGTTGTTGGTAACGTCCAGCTCAATCAGGTTGTTGTAGCCGCAATTCAGTTCTGTCAGCTCGGTGTTCTCGGAAACATCCAGCGCGGTCAGGCCGTTGCTGTAGCAACTCAGATATGTCAGCGCGGTGTTATTGGAAACGTCCAGCGCGCCACTCAGGTTGTTGAAATTGCAGCGCAGATCTTCCAGCGCTGTAAGTCCGGAAACATCCAGCGCGCCGGTCAGACTTTTGCTGCTTATGTTCAGCCCTGTTATGCGCTCTTCCCCGCTGTCCGTGTCATATGTCCATACCACATTCCATGTGCCAAAGTCTGAAGATTCGGCAGACCCGTCGTCGGGAGCCACATCCCACGATAATCCGTTATCGATTATGATGTGGTTGATGACGGCGATGTCGCCCACATTATAATCCCCGGCGGCGCCGAGTGTTGTATTCTCATTTTCGTTAACGTCGGCGTTCGTTAAAAGCGCGAACGCCGTGACCGCGAGCAATGCCGCGATCATCACGGAGAGGGCTGCTCCCCCCCCCCCAAGATATGTTTTTGC
>JGI24702J35022_10000581_pt1 | contig 22183 bp, 17 predicted proteins | sample TergutTh196P4_FD_35022 | JGI IMG/M metagenome (IMG submission 35022)
TCGTGTCGCGCGTTTCAATAGCTCCCACGTGGGTCTCAGCAAGAAGAGAAGGCGGTCGGAGACGAATTGAGGTCCTATATGCCGGAAGCGGCGAGCTCAACAATACAACCCCTCCGATGGGGGAGCTTAAAAATGCCAGGGCGGCGGGAAGCGCGGTTTTGGATTTCCTTGGCGCTACGGGCGGCGCTGACGAGGAAGGCTTCTACACCCTATGGAACTCTGAAGCGCCGGATGTTTTGCCAAAAGGAAGACGCAAATCTCCTCAATGAAATCATGGCAAATAAATATGGACGACCGAGGCGGTCGTCCCTACAATACGTTCATATTGACGTTAAAGAGATAAACAACAAGACCTGTCTGCCGGCAGATATGACAGGCAGGTCAATACGTTATTTCCAAAATCTAACCCCTATATCCTAACCCCTATATCCTAACCCCTATATCCTTTCTTTAATAACGGCATTACGCCAAGCAACGCCAATGCAAGATATCCAAATTCTATCGCCGCGCAGCCGCCGCCACCACCGTCGCTTTTCATATTTCCGTTCGCAATGAATACTGATGCTGTTATTTCTCCGTTGTCGCGCCCGTCCAAGTCAAACTCTCCGCCGTCTCTGATGAACACTAATATCTCATAGTCGCCATTGGGTTCTATTTCTCCAAAGTTCATCGAGCCGTTATACAATATCGTAAAACACTTCTCGCCATATTCTGACGGGCTGCTGACATATTTAAAGAGTTTTCCCATGTTCATTGACGTCATTCCAACCAGGTTCACTTCAAACGGAAACACTACCTGCAACTCCCGGCCTTTCACCGGTATCGCGATTGCCGCCGTTTGCCCGTACGAGCTGAACTGTGCGCTTATTACCGGCAGGACATTGATGTGAATCGTATCCGCTCTNATTAAATCTTTCGCTACCTGGCTCGCTAAGCGCTGACTCTGGTATAACATGCCGCGNGANGAATTAAGNTCGTTTTCGGGTATGCCGGTTTTTTCGGCTACGTCTTTCCTGTCCGCCGGGTATGTCGGCGTTAATGTTNTTGTTATCGGGCCGGATTGTATCGCCGATATCTCACAGTTAGCCATAAATCCTCCGTCCACTGTCGTTACAGTTATAATTGCNGCTCCTTCTCCTATCGCCGTCACAAGTCCGTTTGTGGATACCANCGCTACCGACTCGTTGTTGCTGCTCCAGAATACGTCTTTAATTGTCGCATCCTCTGGTATCACGTTCGCTATCAGTATTCGCGAGCTTCCCACAGATAATACAGCCGATTCCGGAGTTACCGTCACTCCCATCACGGGAACCTCCGACTCTTCAATTACCGTCACCACTGCCGCGTTGGATGATACGGACTGCANGCCGGACGAACTTACCACGCAATAGAAATAATAAATTCCAACAGTTAAGTTTGNTGGAATTGGGAAGCTTGCGCCCTCCGCGCCGGTTATAANNGTGCCGCCCGTGTTGCTGTTTGTCGTATTTGAATACCACTGATAAGAGAGCGGCCCGCCTCCCGTCACGCTTGCCGACACCGACAGGCTGCGGCTTATGTTGCCCTCCATGACTGTCACATTCACAGGGTGTGTATTGATAGTGATAGCCGTTGAAGTCTGAGTACCAGCCGTCACCATCGCCGCATTGGATAGCGCCGAAGGCACGTTTGGCGCGCTCACCATGCAATAGTAATAATAAACTCCCGCTGTCAGATTTGTTGGGATAGCGTAACTTGCGTTCGTTGCGCCGGTTATCAATGTGCCGCCCGTATTGCTGTTGGTAGTATTTGAATACCACTGATAAGAGAGCGGCCCGCCTCCCGTCACACTCGCCGACACCGACAGGCTTCCGGTTATGTTTCCCACTGTAACTGTAGTGTTTGCAGGGTGAGTGTTGATAATTATTGTTGGCGTAGAACCAGAAATCACAGTCACTGCTGCTATATTTGACCTTACGGATACAGCACCAGGCGATCTTACCTCGCAAAAGTAATAATAGGTTTTCAGTTCCGAAGGAGTTACGTCTATACCTAATCTTAAGCTGGCGTTGGTCGCGTTAGATATCATGCCACCCTGATCATAGCTGTTAGTCGGACTATAATACCATTGATACGAGAGCTCGCTACCGTTAGATACTCTTGCGGAAACAAACAAGGCGCCGGTTATGCTGCCCAAAGTTACTGTGGCATCTGTAGGGTGAGTTTCGATAGATATAACCGGCGTGGTTGAACCCGTCGTCACGTTCACCGCCGCCGCGTTGGATGATACAGGTTGCGCTCCGGTCGCGCTGACTACGCAATAGTAATAATATGTTCCCACAGTTAAGGTTGTCGGAATGGGGAAGTTTGCGCCCGTCGCGCTTGGTATAATCGTGCCGCCCGTGTTGCTGTTGGTCGTATTTGAATACCACTGATAAGAGAGCGACCCGCCTCCCGTCACGCTTGCCGACACCGACAGGCTGCCGGAAATGTAGCCTACATTGAATGTTGTATTCGCTGCGGGTTGAACGCTTATAGTGATGGCAGGCGTTGTTGTCTGCCCCCACGGGAAAGGAAAGTTTTCGGTTCCCATGTTCAGTTTTGGAAATCCTCTGGTGTCCCAATACCACGGACCGGCGGCGGGAACGGAATCGTTGAACAGCCAGGAGTTGCCCGTATACGTTGACTTTGTCATAAGCTCGGTCGAAGTCTTTACGCCTCCGTGGACGCCGTTGACATCGTTGCTGGCAGTGGGAATAACCGCGCTGTTCAACATTTGACCTGCATAGCGGTAACAGTTATTTATCCTGCAATTGGACTGATGTCCCACCAAACCGCCAACACTTCTGTCAATGTTTGTTACGGTAACATTGCCTACGGCGAAGCAGTTTGTGAAAGTGCTTAAAGAGGTCAAACCGATTTGAGATCCTAAAAGACCGCCTGCGTAGAATCCACCGCTAACGCTGCCAATGGCATAACAGTTTGTTATAATCACATTGCTACTATTTATGATTCCCACTAAACCGCCGATGCCAGCTCTGGAAGTGTAATTTCCGCCGCTTGTTGCTGTAACATTGCCGGTAGCGTAGCAATTTGCTATGTTACTGTTGCCGTCGATATTTCCCACCAGCCCGCCAACGCTTCCATTAGAGATTGTTGTCGTAACGTTTCCTGTGGCGTAGCAGCTTGTGATGGTGGCGCCATAATATAAAGATCCAACTAGCCCGCCGACATCATTGACGCCGATGACATCTCCCGTGGCGTAACTTGCTACAATGCTACCTTCTGATTGAGATCCCATCAGCCCGCCGACACTGCCTCCTCCACTAACACTACCCGTGGCATAACAGTTAGTGACGCTGCCTATATTCTTAGATCCCACCAGCCCACCAGCATTACTTCTAACACTACCACTAACACTGCCAGTAGTATAACAATTTGTGATGTCACTGCTGCTACTGCTAGTGCCTTCTTGAGCTCCCACCAGCCCGCCGACACTTCCAGTGGAGCTTGTTGTAACATTGCCCGTGGTGTAGCTGTCTTCGATACTGCAATTAGAGCGTTGGTATCCTACCAGCCCGCCGACATTACCGGCGCCGATGACATCCCCCGTGGCGTAACTTGCTACAATGCTGCCTCCTGATTGAGATCCCACCAGCCCGCCGTTACTTGCGGCATCTCCGTCACTGCTGATATTACCTGTAGCATAACAGTTTTCAATACTGCTGTTTGTTTGAAATCCCACCAGTCCGCCGACTGTATCGAAACCACTTATATTGCCTGCTACATAACAGTTTTTAATACTGCTGTTTGTTTGAAATCCCACCAGCCCGCCGACGTTGTAACTGCCTTTTATTCCTATAGCAGCAATCTCCACGCCAAGGTTTTCAATCGTTGCATCGGATGTATTTGCGAACAGCCCTATAAAACTACTCCTGTCGACCCACAGACCGACTATCTTGTGAGCTCCGCCGTTAAACCCGCCTATAAATGGGGCGGAGCTAGGGTCTCCAATCGGCTCCCAGCCCGCCGTCCCCCATTTGACGTAGCCTGCGCCGCCGGGGGCAAGATAGTCGGTAAGGTCGATGTCGTTGCTCAGCTTGTAGAATTTATTCAACCCCTGTCGCACATTATCAAGTTCCGCCGGAGTAGAGATGAAGATGGGGTCATCCGCCGAATCTCCGGGCGCCGCCTGTGCGCCTGACGCAAAGCACAGCGCAAGAATTATAATCGCAGTAAATAATACTTTTCTCAAATTACTTCACCCTTCTTTTACGAATAATTATTCGTATGTAATAATTTCTGTATTACTATTATTATATTTTCATACCGGATTATTATCAAGCAAACGGTACATTTTTGTGTGCAAAATCGGAGAAAAAAACTGCAAAAGGATTTTTTCGTGTTACATATAACTCCTATCAATTTTTTGTGGTAAAGTAAATAGGTTAAAAAATACCCTGTCCGGGGGTTAGATTTTATTTTAAAAGGAGTGTTTTTCTTTGAGGAATTTTGCTTTGATGTTCAGGCAAAAAGGCGCGTCATTTCCGAAAAGCCTCCTCAAGCTGGTTGATTACCAATTTATTGCATTCTGGAAAGCCCTTTTTAGTTTGCGGCAAAATGCTCATTGAGAGTAGAGATGTAATTTGTTGGAAAAATGCAGAAGCTCTCATTTAAAAATCTTTCGTCTTGAGGAGTCAACTCACGAGTTAGCGCAGAAATATTCCTGTTCTTCATTGGTTGCGGCAGTGTTACAGATGAATCATAGCGATGCAACTGAGGATAGCGTTCGTATTCGTTCATGGCTTAATCCCAAGTTTGAAAAAACCATAGACGGGCTTTCACTTGGAAGCGCCAGTGAATTAGCTGCGGATAAATGGAGAAGACTCAGCTCTTTTGGAAAGGTTTTCGTATACGGTGATTACGATGTGGATGGAATATCATCTACTGTTCTTGCTATGGAGATTTTCGACAGAAAAGCGGAAAAGGTGCAATATTTTATCCCAAGACGGGATGTTCAGGGATATGGATTGCACGATTTTGTCGTGCGCCGGCTTGTCGAGATGGGATGCAACACTCTTGTTATAGTAGATTGTGGTACAAAAGATAAGGAAATACTTGACAGCCTTGAAACAGAAGGCATCAACGTATTTGTTTTCGATCACCATAGCGTTGGCGCCAACGAAGCATACTGGGAAAATACAGTCAACCCTCATATTGATGGTGATTATGATACAAAAATGCTATGTGCGACCGCTGTCTTATGGTTATGGGCGTGGAACGAAAATATTCTTCCTAAACATTGGCTGCAACATAGGGTTGATTTAGTAGCTCTTGCTACTATTTCGGATTGTATGCCGTTAAACTTACTGAACAGGGCGCTTGTACAACAGGGGATGAACCACATGCGCTCGCAGCCAAGGCAAGGACTGGCTTGCCTGTTTGATAAACTGGGTTTGAGCAGGTTCACCATTTCGGAAGAGCAGCTTTCAATGAAAGTTATTCCGTGTCTTAATGCGCCGGGACGGGTTGACTGCGCTGATTTATCGGTAAAAGTACTGAAAAACGAAAACAATATTTCCATGTATGTGGATGAGCTTATCAATTTGAATAAAAAAAGACAGTTGATCTCGGACAGCATAACTTGCAGTATTTTTGGAAGCATTGCGAGCGAGGGCGAGTTTTCGTATGTCTTATATGACGCGGATTGGCCTGTTGGAGTGCTTAGCAGTGTTGCCAGCAGAATGTGCAACGTCCGCAAAAAACCGATAGTTTTGGCGGCGCCGATACGGAAACAAATTCGCGGGACTTTGCGCGTGCCTGAAGGAATTGACGCGGTAAAAATATTGAAGTCTATTTCGCATAACCTGTTGGGATGGGGAGGACACACCTATGCCGCAGGGTTTTCGGTATCGATGGAAAAATGGGAAGAGGTTCAAAAACAGCTTGAAGAAATATTATCTAATATAGAGGTTAAAGAAAAATCAATTCAGGCTATAGAACTCCGCCCAAGCGAAATAGGGATAAATGATTGGAGATTGGTAGGCCGGCTTGGTCCTTTTGGAAACAGTAATCCATATCCATATTTTTATTACCCCGCAACAGGAAATGAGCGGAATCTGCCTCTTGGGAAAAGCAGGCAGCACGTTCAAATTGAAGTCGATGGAGTCCGGTTATTGGCTTTTAACGGTTATGATGTATTGGATGTTTATGACGGCAGAAATAAAAAAAGCCTGGGATGGATTTATCACCCGCGTATTGATTGCTGGCAAGGAGAAGAAAGAATTCAGTTTATCCTTGATTATATAGTAGCAGAGGATTAAACAATGCAGCAGCAGGATACTAATCAAGAAAACCAACGTTTCAGCCAACAGTATAATCCACAGTATAATATTGAGCGCGGGCTTTCAAGAGATGGATATTTTGAGGCTATTTTTCCGGAGGACAGGACTGAGGCTGTTAAAACAGCCTGGTGCGAATTGTGGGCTAAAGTTTATGGCGAGTGGGCGGAAGCCCAACTTTCGGAGCTTGGGAACGCTTTTGTATTTACAGCGTGGGCTCATAGCGGACAGAAAAGGTCCTCGGGAAAGCCATTTATAATACATTCTTTAAGCGTTGCAATAATACTTGCGGATATGCAGCTGGACGTCTCTACTTTGATTGCCGCTCTTCTACATGATGTGCTGGAGGATACAGAAGTAAAAAAAGGGGAGATAATAAGCAAATTCGGAGAAGATGTCGCGGCGCTAGTGGACGGAGTAACTAAACTTAATAAACTGCCGTATATGTCAGCTGAAGATTATAAAGCAGAGAACTTACGGAAAATGTTTGTGGTTATGGTAAAAGATATACGCGTTGTCCTCATTAAGCTTGCGGACAGGCTGCACAATATGCGTACCCTTGGCGTGTTCCGCCACGAAAAACAAGTGCGGATAGCGCAGGAAACTCTGGAGATTTATGCGCCACTAGCTCACAGGCTTGGAATATACGAAATGAAATGGGAACTTGAGGATCTTGCATTTAAGTATTCTGACCCGGAAACTTATGAGGATATTCGCAGGAAAGTCCGCAAACGTATGCCGGACAGAGAGGATATAGTTCAAAAGGGCATTGAGATTCTCTCTATGCACCTTGAAAAAGCAGGGATTGAATTCCGGATAAAGGGGCGAGCCAAACATTTTTTCAGTATTTATGGAAAAATGGAACGTAAAGGTCTTCCAGTAGAACAGATTTATGATCTTATTGCTATTCGTGTGCTTGTTAAAGATGTTGCAACATGTTATGCTGTTCTTGGAATAATTCATAATACATGGGTTCCGGTTCCCGGGCAATTTGACGATTACATAGCAAATCCAAAGAGCAATATGTATCAGTCTTTGCATACTACAATAATTGGTCCTACCGGTGAACCGCTTGAGATACAAATCAGGACTGAAGAGATGAACCGTTTTGCCGAATACGGAGTTGCGGCTCATTGGCGATATAAGGATGGCGAAGAATTTTCAAGTAAGACTATAGAGTCGAAATTAGACTGGATAAGGCAAATTCTTGAGGGTGACCACGAAGGGGAGACTCCTTCTGAATTTGTTGAACAACTGAAAACAGATTTTTTTGCGCATGAAGTATGTGTTTTTACGCCAAAAGGTAAGCCTATAGCAATGCCAAATGAATCGACAATGATTGATTTTGCTTACGCTGTTCATACGGAAGTTGGGAATCATTGCGTGGGCGCTACGGTTGATGGACGTATAGTTCCGTTATCAACAAAAGTTCAGCATGGTAATATAATTAAGATAACGACTTCGCAGCAGAGTTCTCCGTCGCGTGATTGGCTGAAGATAGTTCACAGCAATAAAACGCGTAATAAGATAAGAGCATGGTTCAGGCAAACTGAAAAACTTGATAAACTTGAAAAACAGGCGCGTGGTCAGGAAATTCTTGATAAAGAGCTGAAACGAAGAGAGTTACCGCTTACAAGCAGTGAGGAACTATCTCCACACCTTAATAAAGTAGCGCGCGACCTTGGGGTTAACTCGGGGGAAGACTTAATTGTCGCCGTTGGAGGATCTACTGTAAGTGCAAGTAATGTTATACAACGTCTTACACAATTGTGGATTCAACATCATGCAAATGAGGACTCCGCAGCTCCGGTTCAAAAACTGAGCGGTAAAAGGAATGATTTCGATGTAATAGTATCAGGAGCGTCCGGAGTTCAAGTAACGATGTCAAATTGTTGCGAACCGGTGCCAGGAGATCAGATAATCGGGTATCTTACTCATCTTCGGGGAATAACTATTCATCGGGCGGACTGCCACAGCATCCGGGACGCTCCGATGGATAAAATAACGCAGGTTGAGTGGAACGACTTAACGGGAAAGCTTTATACGGCGCGTTTGATAATTGAAGCGTTGGATAGGGGAAATTTGCTTCGTGACATTACGGAAGCTATAGGTATAAGCAATAGCTGGATTTATAATATAAAGGGAAGTCAGATTGGCAATAATATTTACAGAACGAAAATTGAAGTATCTGTCAGAAACCTTAGCCATCTTTTAGAGATAATGGGAAAACTGAACAATATTAAGAACGTAATAGAAGTTGTTCGTGGATAGGAGATAAAAATGAGGGCAATTATTCAAAGAGTTAGGGAAGCCAGAGCCACTTTTGAAGGTGAAGTACTAGGTGAAATAAAGTCTGGTCTTTGTGTTCTTCTTGGAGTAAAAGTGAGGGATACGGAAAAAGAATCCGCATGGATGGCGGAAAAATTAGTCAACTTGCGAGTTTTTGAAGATGACACAGAAAAGTTGAACCGCTCCTTGCTTGATACAAAAGGAGAGATGCTTTTAATTTCACAATTTACTGTTTATGGGGATTGCCGGAAGGGGAGACGCCCGTCTTTTACGGAATCTGCGCCTCCCGGAGAAGCAAAAAGGCTTTATGAATTAACTGTTGAAAAGGTAAAAAGTTATGGAGTACCTGTTCAAACGGGAATGTTCCAAACGCATATGATAATAGAAATAGCGAATGACGGTCCTGTTACTTTGATCTTAGATACTCCGGAAGGATAGTTGCATGAACATTAAGGGATTTGTCCTTGGACCTCTTGGAACTAACGGATATCTTGTTTCTGACAAACATGGGAATGCTGTCTTTATTGACCCGGCGGATGAAACTTCATTCATTATGGACTGGATAAAGGAGAACAATCTGAAGCTCAAGGCAATACTGCTTACGCATGGACATATAGATCACGTGGCAGGTTTGGGGGATAATAGTTTTACAGATTTAGTCAATGGGGAGATCTACATAAACGTTTTGGATTCTGTAATGGTGTTAAAACCTCAAAAAGAATTTGCGCTGATGCTTGGGTTTAATTTTGATGGAATATCTTCATTTAAGAATATTGAGGATGGAGAAGAATTGTCTTTTGGAGACCTTATAGTAAAAGTTATTGCAACGCCTGGACATACCGAAGGCAGCGTATGCCTGCTGATTAAAGAAAGAGAAGGAATTTCCGCACTTTTTTCCGGGGATACGCTTTTTGCAGGGAGTGTTGGAAGAACGGACTTACCCGGAGGAGATTTTCCCGTTTTAAAAAGTTCGTTAGTTAAACTGGCGTCGCTTCCATCTGAATTGGTTGTTTATCCCGGGCATGGTCCATTGACGACTTTACTACATGAGATGAGAAAAAATCCGTTCTGGCCAAGATGAAAATGAAATGAGAGGAGAACAAACTTGAGATTTTTTTCTACTTTTTGGGGTCTTGATATTGGAATAGATCTTGGAACAACAAATATAGTAGTTTACGTTAAAGGCAGGGGCAAAGGTAAAGGAATTGTCCTCAATGAACCTTCCATGGTAGCGCTGCGGAAGAAACCCCGCGGCGGCGGGCAGGAAATCATTGCTGTCGGGCGTGAAGCTAAACTGATGGATGGAAAAACCCCGTCGGGCGTGGAGACCGTATGGCCGTTGCAGGATGGAGTTATAGCAAATTTTGATATGACTGAAGAATTGCTTAGGTATTGTATTCATGAAGCCAGCGATGGGAAATATAATGTAAGACCGAGAGTTGCTATATCAGTTCCCGCTGAAATAACCGAAGTTGAGAGAAAAGCTGTAATTGACGCTACGCTTGGCGCCGGCGCAAAAGAAGCGTATGTAATTGAGGAGCCGATTTCCGCCGCTTTGGGGGTAGGTTTGCCCATTGATGAACCAAGAGGATCAATGATAATAGACATCGGAGGCGGAACCAGTGAAGTTTCTGTTATATCTTTAAGCGGAACTTCCGTAAAAAAATCCGAACGCATAGCGGGCAAAAATATGGATATTGCAATAATAAATATGATGAGGCAGCATTTTGGACTGTTAATAGGAGAAACAACGGCGGAAGAGGTAAAAAACACGATAGGTTCGGTTCTTAATCTTGAGCAAGAGCTTACCATGCAGGTAAAAGGACGCGATTTGTCAGGCGGGCTGCCGAGAATTGCCACTATTTCTTCCGTAGAAGTCAGGGAGGCGATTGAGCCGATTATTTCCCGCGTGGAGGATGTTGTTAAATTTGCTCTTGAACAAACTAAGCCTGAGTTGGCAAAGGACATAGCCGATCACGGCATTGTGCTGACAGGAGGAGTCGCTCAACTGAGAGGGCTTGCGGAGCGTCTTTCATGCACTTTGAATACCCCTGTTTTTGTCGCTGAGGAACCTCTTTTTGCAGTTGCGCTTGGGCTTGGAAAATATCTTGATGATTTGGATGGAAGAAAAAGAATGATATTAACCGTGCAAAGAGGAGCCCGTTAGAGCATTATGGATAGCCAATCCACGTATAAATGGGTGAATGGCGTGGTAGCTTTATCAATCTCGTTAATTTTACTTGGAGTTGCGCCCAGCCTTCAACTACGTTGGAATATTATTAATTTTGTCGGTAGTGTTCTGTATGTTCCGGAATATCCCGCTTTTATTCTTAGACACGCTGCGCTGGATTTTTCTGACTGGTATTCCAATAAAAATGAACTTGTCACGAAAATCGACAATTTAACAAAGGAAAATGTGAGACTTCTTATGCTCAACGCCGAAATTATGAATCAAAAAATACTTATTGATACCAACAGCAATTTGAATTCCGCCAAAGTGATATTACGAGCTCCAGCCGCCTGGTGGAATGAAATAAGGATAAACGCGGGCAGGAAAGATGGGATAGTTGCGGGAGACGCAGTTTTTAAGGATGGGTATTTAGTTGGCAGAATAAGCTTTGTTGAGGATAATTCAGCTTGGGTCGAGCTGATAACATCGTCTTCGCTGATGTTGCCGGCAGTAGTTGAAGAAACCCGTGATATCGGAGTCATTGGCGGCGATGGAGAAGGTGACGTATGGCTTCAGTTTATTCCGGAAAACAGAGGCATTGAGCAGGGTATGAATGTAAGCACCGCTCTTGTGGGAGATAAACTTCCTTCAGGTTTAAGAATAGGGAGCATTTCGGGCGAGAGTTCCATTTCGCCTAACGGCTTTAGTTCTATCCGCATAAACATTGGAGCAGATTTATCCAGGCTGTATTCGGTAGATTATAAAAAGGTAGCGGTTTTAAAACGATGATTATTTACGCTTTATTATCATGGTTTTTTCAGGATTTTCTGGCGGTGCTTTCTTTTGACGCGCTGCTTGTGCCGGACATTTTTCTTTTGTATATTATTTACAATTTGTTATCCGATTTTTCAAAAGACATGGGTAATGAAATTCTATTGATCTGGGTATTGTTCTTTGGAGGTATTTTGTGGGATTTGCGCTGGACAGCGATACCTGGTCTTTATGCTGCTGTATATATAGGTACATTTCTTTGCGCTTCGTGGGTTTGGAGTTTATTTCCTGAAAGCGGACACACCACGTCAATACTATTCGTTATATTGTGGTTGTCTCAGTTGCCCGGATTTTTTACAGGGCTATATTTATGGGATATAGGAGCTGAGTATTATTTTACGTCAATGCTTATTTGCCAGGCGTATTCGATACCTCTTGCAGCGATATTTTCGCTGCTTTACGTCAGAAAGTTGAAGTTAAAAAATGCCTGATGTAAAAGATATTGTGGAATCAAGACTCAAATTATGGCGTTGGTTCATGCTATGCACAGTGATTATACTGGTTGTAGGTCTTTATTTTTTTCAAGTTGTGCAAACCGACAAATATGTTTCGCTTGCTACAAGGAACAGGCTGCGGCTTATCAGGTTTCCTCCTGCAAGGGGAGAAATTCTCGATAGGAATGGGGCTGTGCTTGCCCTTAACGATACTACTTATAACATCATGGGATATCCTCTTGACTTGATGAAAGGAGATATCCTGGATAAATTCGCCATGATTCTTTCAAGGCAAGGGATAAATGTAGTATCCAGTGATCTTGTCAATAATATAAAAAAACAGCAAATGGTTCCGTATCGTGCTGTCACTGTAGCACAGAATCTTGCTATGACACAGATGGCCGAGATAATATCTGATCCGTATTTTATGCCGGAGCTTTTCCCTATACCTGTTTGGCGCCGCATTTACCCCGCTGGAGCTCTTGCTTCCCATATAACGGGGTACGTTGGAGAAATAAGCGAGCAGGAGCTGAAGCAATACAGAACTAAAGATTATCTTGGCGGCGATATTATAGGCAAAAACGGAGTGGAAAAAAGTTATGAAGATATATTGCGCGGAGCGGTCGGGCAGGAAGCAATAGAAGTTGATGCAAGGGGAAGGCGGGTAAAAAGCATCGAAACAAAAAAAGCGGTTTCGGGTAATAATATAACCCTCACCCTTGATCTTGCCGCTCAGAAAGAAGCTTTCAGGCTGCTTGAAGAGAAAGAATACCGCGGGGCAATAGTAGTAATGGATGTGCGGGATGGCGCGGTTATTGTTATGGCGTCTTCTCCGGCGTTTGACAATAATCCGCTTACGTGGGGAATTTCACTACAGGAATGGGACGCTCTAATGACCAATCCTTACAAGCCGATGATAAACAGAGCTATATCCGGCGCATATCCGCCTGCTTCTACTTTTAAAGTATTGATGGCTTTGGCGGCGTTATCCGAACAAAAAATTACGCCGCAAACAACGATTAATTGTCCCGGTAGTTTTACTATTGGAGGAAGAACTTTCCGTTGTTGGAGGCGCAGCGGTCATGGATCAGTAAACCTTCTCTCGGCCCTGCAACATTCCTGCGATGTTTATTTTTATCAGATAGGGCTGAGGCTTGGAATAGATAATATTGTAAAATGGACCAATCTGTTTGGTCTTGGAAGTACAAGCGGATTGGATATGCCCGGCGAATCTCCGGGAAATACGGCCGGACGGGAATGGAAAAGAAATAGATTTAAACAGCCATGGTATCCCGGCGACACGGTCAATTATTCGATAGGCCAGGGTTACCTGTTAACGACGCCGCTTCAACTGGCGTTGTTGTACGCTACGATAGCGAATGGAGGATATCTTCTGACGCCATATATGGTTGAAGGAAATGCAAAACCTTCCGAAAACCTGAAGATTGATAAAAATCATCTTGCATTGGTTCAGAAAGGATTATCTACTGTTGTTCGTGCAGGCACAGGTTCCCGGGCTGGAGTTTACGGTCTTGAAGTAGCCGGCAAAACAGGAACGGCGCAAAATTCACACGGACCGGATCACGCGCTCTTTGTTGCTTATGCGCCGGCAAAACAACCAGTTTATGTTGTTTCGATTTTGTTGGAAGAGACCGGACTTGGCGGAGGGAGCGTAGCGGCGCCTATGGCCGGTCAATTATTGGCTTACTTGCTTAATAAATAGTAATTTAGAATTGGAATTCTGGAGGAGTATATGGCTAAAGACATCCCAATAGTTCTCAAAGGCGTCGGATACGGAATAAGGCTTTTGATATCTGGGGAAGCGTCTGATGTAAGAATTATTAAAAATATTCGTGAACTACCTGAGCAAAGTTTTTCTCTTGCAACAGGGAGCGGTATTGTTATTGATTTACAATCAAGACAGAGCAGTGGAGTTTTGATAAGCAGACTTTTTATGGAGCTTGTATGGAACAGGAATCTTAATATACTGTCATGGAGTTCAACTAATCCGGAAACTCTCGAAAAATTAAAAGCGGCGGGATTTCCAACAGGAGAATACGCTGCGCCGGAAAGAAAGCATGAAGAAGTACCCGAAGAAATACCTGAAGAGGCGCCTGAAGAAATACCCAATTCAAAAAATGAATTGTATGTACTCCCTACTTTACTAATACACCGTTCTCTCAGGTCAGGGGAAAAAATAGAACACGACGGTGATGTTACCGTATTTGGTCATGTAAACAACGGCGCTGAAATCATTGCAAGCGGAAATATCTCAGTATTTGGCAAACTGAAAGGATTAGCGCATGCCGGAGTTAATGTTAAAGAAGGCAATGTTGCTTATATTTTTGCTTATTCATTTGAACCGCAGCAAATAAGGCTTGGAAATCTTATGAACTCAAAAGTTGGATCTCAAAACGCCTGGTGGGGAAAACCAGCTTACATTTTCATGGAAGAGAATTCCCTGATAATAAAGGGACTGTAATATATCGATAGGAGGGTTTTAAATTGGGTGAACAAGAATCTGTCGCAGCTTCTGATAATACTGAACTTCAAGATGAGCCGCAAATACTTGAAAAAGAAAAATCCCATGTGATAGTTGTTACATCCGGCAAAGGTGGAGTAGGTAAGACCACCTCAACATCTAATATAGCAGTAGCGCTGGCGAAATTAGGAAAAAAAGTTGTTGCCGTGGATGCTGATATTGGTCTTCGAAATCTTGATGTGATAATGGGGCTGGAAAACAGAGTTGTTTATACATTTGTGGATGTACTGGAAAATAGCTGTAGATTAAGTCAGGCGTTAGTCAGAGATAAAAGGGTCGATTCGTTGTATCTGCTTCCGGCAGCTCAAACACGGACTAAAGATGCGGTGAATCAAAAACAAATGGTTCAACTGTGCGATATGTTAAAGAAAGAATTTGATTATGTTCTTTTGGATTGTCCCGCCGGTATAGAGGGAGGATTCAAAAACGCGGCGGCAGGAGCGGATGAGGCGCTTATTGTAGTCACTCCCGAAGTTCCTTCCGTCCGCGATGCCGACCGTATAATCGGAATGCTTGAATCTATGGGCAAATCTCCTATACGGCTTATCATAAACCGTTTACGACCTGATATGGTGCGAGGCGGAGATATGCTTGACGTGCCGGACATAATTGAAATTCTGGCAATTAACCTTATTGGGATTGTACCCGAGGATGATAATGTAATAAAAGCTGCAAACAGAGGCGAACCAATGGCTTTTACTAACAAATCGCCTGCGGCCCGGGCTTATATCAGTATTGCAGAACGCCTGTTAGGAAAAGATGTTCCGTTCATCCATCTTAGCACCAAACCAAGAGGCATATTTGAGAGCATCAAAAAAATACTTGGGATATAGGGGGAGTCGGACATGACTTTTAATAAATTAGATGATTTTTTTAAAAAGATTTTAAATTCTCTCTTCGGTCGGGGAGATTCAAAAGAAAAAGTGGTATCGTCCGCTAAAACAGCGCGTGAACGTCTTCATATAATTCTTGCCCATGACAGGACTGACATATCGCCGGAGTTGCTTGAAACTTTGCGTTTCGAAATGATAAAGGTGCTGAAAAAATATATGGAAATAGATGAAGCGCGAATTGAAATAGATATTGAGGACGGAGGAATGGCTCTTGCAGTCAATATCCCCGTTATACAAGTTAAACGCGGAAGCTCGCTGAATTTAAAGAGAAGTAAACATGACGGAAACAGAGCTAACCATCCGTAATAACCTGATAAAGCAGGATAAGTGGCTGTTTTTTGCTTTATTAAGCTTGATTATAATAGGTATTATTACAATATTCTCTGCGGCTGCCGGTTTTTCAGGCAGAGGAACGGATTACGTNGTCCGCCAATTAATAATTGCGTGCGTGTCTTTGGCGGCTTTTACGGTTGTCATTGCGGTTGGTCATGAGAAAATATTTGAAATGGCATACCAAATTTATTTCATTATATTGCTTGTTTTGTTGTTCACAATATTTTTTGCCCCCCAGGTTACGGGATCGAGGCGTTGGCTTGTTATAGCGGGTTGGGGTCTGCAACCCTCAGAATTCGCAAAAGTTGTTATTTGCCTTGGGCTTTCAAAGTATCTTAATCGCAATCCTCCAATTACGATAAAGTCATACATCGGGGCATTTCTTTTTGTACTTCCTATATTTTTGCTGATTCTCATGCAGCCTGACCTTGGGAGTTCAATGGTTTTTATCGTTATCACCTTATGCGCGGTTTTTGTTGCAGGGGCGCCTAAACGTTATTTATTCGCCACGATAGCGCTTGGGATTTTAGCTTTACCGATTGGTTGGATTTTCTTAAAAGAATACCAGAAAGTCAGGCTTCTCATTTTCCTTGATCCGGCGGCCGACCCGCTCGGAGCGGGATACAGCGTTATGCAGTCGCGTATTACTATTGGGTCCGGCGGGCTATGGGGAAAAGGCTATCTTGAAGGAATGCAAAGTAAATTGCACTTTTTACCGGAAGCGCATACGGACTTTATTTTTAGCGTATATTGCGAAGAATTCGGCTTTATAGGCTCTTTGATTGTTCTTACTGTTTTTTGTTTTTTATTTTTACGAATATTACAAACAGGACTAAAAAGCCGTGATACCCGTTCCAAAATCCTGGTGACGTGTATTTCCGCGTGGATATGGTTTCAGATGTTTGAAAGTATAGGTATGAGCATGGGGATTTTGCCGGTGACAGGGCTCCCATTGCCTTTATTAAGCTACGGCGGAAGCTCAATGGTTTCGATTTTAGTTGCGCTTGCGCTGGTATCCAGTATACACATTTCAAACATAAAGAGCTATAAAATTGAGGCGGTTTGATGTATCCGGAGTTTAACGACCCATACTGGAGCTTGCTCGCTCAGGTCAAACGCCCGTCACGTTATAGCGGAAGCGAATGGAATCCAAAACTTGTAAATACTCAAAACGATTGCCAAACAGATGATGAAAAGTTTTCAACTAAGACAGGCTCGTCTGACAAACAAAAGTTGCTGTTTTGTCTTGCCTTCCCGGATGTCTACGAAATAGGAATGAGTTATTACGGATTTCAATTATTGGAAGTTTACTTAAATAGCCTTCCGGATGTACAAGTAGACCGCGTTTACTGTCCATGGACGGATATGGAGGCGCTGCTCCGGAAATCATCGCTTCCGCTTGTTTCTGTTGAAAATAAAATTCCACTGAATTTATTTGATGTAATTGGGTTTACACTACAACATGAACTTAGTTATACAAATATACTTACGATGTTGGATATATCGGGGATCCCTATCAGGTCTTCCGATAGAGGTCCAAAAGATCCTCTTATAATAGGGGGAGGACATGGCGCTCTTGTTCCGGGGGTAATTTCTCCATTTTTTGATGTTTTGTGTATCGGAGATGGTGAGGCAATTTTGCCGGAGCTCTGTTCATGCATTCTTGAAACAAAAAATGAGGCGCGGGATAAACGCCTGGAAGCATATTCGAGGATTCCCGGTGTATATGTCCCTTCCGTTGGCTTAAAATTTGGGGAAAAAGTAAGGCGCGTTTATTCTGTAAGTATGCCGCCTATTCCGGATTACCTGATAGTTCCCTCTGCTTCAATAGTTCATGATAGGGCTGCTGTTGAGTTGTTCAGGGGATGTTCAAGAGGCTGCCGTTTCTGCCAGGCCGGTTTTGTGACGAGACCGGTCCGTGAACGCAACGTTACGGAAGTAGTAGAAGGCGTCCAGAATTTAGTAAAAATAACCGGATGGGAAGAAGCGGGATTGCTGTCGCTTGCTTCATGCGATTTTACGGGTATCGAACATGGGTTGAGATCTCTTTCGGGCAGAGGATTTAAAGTCAGTTTACCAAGCCTGCGTATGGATACCTTTTCAATTGAACTCGCGTTGGGCATGGAAGGCGTAAAACGCGGCTCATTGACTTTTGCGCCTGAAGCTGGTTCTCAAAGATTGAGGAATGTTATAAATAAAGGAATTAATGATGCAGATATAGATTCGTCCCTTGAGCTTGCTTTTTCAAAAGGCTGGCACAGGATAAAACTTTATTTTATGATGGGGCTTCCGACAGAGACGGAAGAAGACCTTGAAGGTATAATTGAGATAGCGGACAGGGCTATGAGAATAGCGCGCGCACAAAATTGTAAGCGCGCAGAAGTAAGCGTTTCAGTAGCCGGATTTGTTCCTAAGGCGCATACTCCTTTCCAATGGGAGAGGCAAAACTCCATTTCAGAGCTTAGGGAAAAAGGGCGCATGATAAAGGGGAAAAACAGAAACAAGAGAATAACCTTAAATTATCATTCCCCAGAACAAACATTTCTGGAAGGGGTTCTCGCGCGCGGAGATATAAGAGTGGCGGACGCGCTGGAATTTGCGTGGCGGGATGGCGCAAGGTTTGATAATTGGACTGAGACGTTTGATTTGGATAGATGGAACAAAGCTTTCGACAGGGCGCAAATTGATAGCGGCGCNTATACNGGGCAAAGGGATTATTCCGAAGTTTTCNGTTGGGATATCATTGATATTGGAGTGACAAAAGATCACCTTTTGAGAGAAGCAAAAGCAGCGCTATGCGAAAAAAGTACGCCCGACTGCAGGTCCGCATGCAACGGTTGCGGTCTTCAGGGCGCCGGATGCGCCCTGAGCGCAGCTACAGGAGACGCCAACGATAATGCCGCGATATAGAATATTTTATTGTAAACGCGGGCCCGCTTGCTTTATTCCGCACATAGTATTACCGACAGTATTTACAAGAGCAGCTTCCCGCGCTTCAAACTCAAAAGATTATAATGATGAATTGAAGCCTATAGTTTTTCAAATGACTGAAGGGTTCTCTCCTCATGCAAAACTAAGCTTCGCGTCTGAGTTGCCGGTTGGTGTTGTTGCGTTGATGGAACCTGTCGATATATGGCTTCTGGACAGCCTTTCCGACATGCAATTCAAAGCTTGGAGCGACTATATGCCAACAGGCTTTAAGTTGAACTGCTTTTCGCGCATTCCGGATGGCAGCCCCTCTTTAAGCAAAAGCTGCCCCATATCCGAGTATCTGCTGAAGTCGAGCGCTCCAGACAAGATGGAATCAGTAAAAAAAGTCCTGTCCGGTATTACGGGTAACAAGTTAATTGACTGCAGCGACGCCGGAGAATTCGTCAGGTTCACCGTTAATAATAATTTAGTTGTACTGGGAGCAATAGTACGGGAACTCATATCTGAAAGTGCGGTTGAAGGATGGCATGAGTTGCGGATTGTAAGAGTAAAAGTTATGAGCGAAAATATGGACGTAAATTAAAAGCAATAGAATTTTGCTGCAAATTAAACGATTTACAAGAGGCGAATTAATTTGGATAGAAAAATAATTGCAAATACTATTGAAAATGAAGAAATGCGCGTCGCAATTCTGGATGATAATCGTCTTACAGAAGTTTTTATAGAAAGGCTATGGGAAAACCAGAAAGCGGGCGAAATTTACAAAGCGCGTGTTGAAAGCGTTTTACATGGAATAGAGGCTGCTTTTGTCAATTTAGGCGATGGGCGTAACGCTTTTTTATACCTTAAAGATGCTAAAGGGTACGATATTAAGCAGAATCAGGAAATAATAGTTCAGGTAACCAGGACAGCGCGAAAGAACAAAGGCGCCAGAGTAACGACGCGCATTTCTTTAGCCGGAAGGTACGTAGTGCTTATTCCCGATGGAAAAGAAGGCGGCGTGTCGAGGAGAATATTGTCCGAGGAAGAACGCAAGCGTTTTAAATTTCTTGCGAAAAAACTAAAAGGCGACGACTATGGCGTGATAATCCGGACCGCCGCTGAAAATATAAGCGAAGAAGCCCTTGTTCAGGACGTTGAAGTTTTGCGTTCCATTTGGCGCGAAATAGAGCATAACTCAAAAAAACAATCTTCTCCTTGTCTCTTGTACCGTGACCCCGGGCTTCTGGGGCGCGTTCTGAGGGATGAACTTACCGAGAGCGTATCCGAGATAGTGGTTGACAATGAAGAAGAAGAGGAAAACGTAAAGAGCTATTTATCAATACTTTATGGAGATAATCTCCCTGAAGTTTCGCTATATAATGGCATTACGCCGATTTTTGAGTACTATAACATCGAGCAGGATATTGAAGCGGCTCTTTCGCGCAAAGTATGGTTAAAATCCGGGGCGTGGCTGATGATTGAACACTCTGAGGCATTTACATCTATAGATGTAAATACAGGCAAGTATGTTGGAAATACCGATTTAAGACATACAATCCTGGACACCAACATTGAAGCGGCTTCTGAGATAGCGCGGCAGTTAAGGCTTCGCGCAATTGGGGGTATAATAGTTATTGATTTCATAGATATGGAGCTCGAGGAAGACAAACAGTTACTAATAGAAAAATTGGAATCTGTTTTTCAGATGGACAAATGCAGAGCGAGAGTTTTTAGCGTTACTAAACTGGGATTGGTTGAGTTGACGCGCAAGCGCAGCAGAACAGACTTAAGGTCGCTTCTCATGCGGTCATGTCCATGTTGCGGCGAGACGGGCTTCGTTTTGAATGAAGATACTATAGCTTTAACAATCAAACGTTTCCTTCGTAAAATAGGACAGGCGAACCATTCGAAAGCCGCTTTGATAGAAACGCATCCCTATGTTGCCGAATATATAGCTGAAACTTACCTGTCGTATTGGGAAGAGGAATTGGAAAGAAAGATTTACATTGCGGCAATCGCTTCATTCCCATGGAACAAGTACAGGCTTGAAATTCAAGGAGCTTTAGAGCGAGTTGCACAAAAAGTTGCGCAATATGAAAAAAGAGGAATAGAAGTTAAAAAATCTTCCTGACGTCAGGGGCGGCTGTTTGAATTCCCCTCACATCTCAATTTCACAATTCCATTATCTATTGACTTCATTGAACGCTAAATACCGTATAAAAATTATCTATAACGAAAATTGTTGAAAATGGGTATGTATAATTCAGCTATTAGAATACAAACAAAAAATTGAATGTCAACGGTTTGAGTTGTATTCTAAAAGTTAAGAGGTGTTCTGACTTGCGGTTAGGTTATAACCCGCAAATTAGCATGAATCTTCAGCGGTTGGCAATACCCTCTGACATGGTACCGTATACTCAAACACACGACCGTTGGCAAAGATTGTCTGAACACCCAATGTCAGCACGCCGTCGGCATACGTATAAGTTCCGCCGCATGTCGCGATGCCTAACTTGTTGCCCTCTGGAATCTGCACGGAGAAGGTTTCCGATTCTACTTTCAGGAAAAAGTCATACTTCTCAAGATAGCCGCTTTGTTCAAATGTGTAAGTTCCTGTTCCGTCCTCGTTCACACTGAAAGAGAGGTTGATGTCGCCGACGCTTCCCGCCCATTCACCGACATATTCAGATGGTATAGCCGCCATCGCGGTGTAAGGCAAAATCATCGATAACACAACAGCCAACATAATGGGCAGCGCTTTCTTCATGGGGATTCCTCCACTTCTGTAGTGATGATACACGTCCGTACCACCTGTTAAATTCAGTATAGCATTGTGTCCGTATTATTGCAATCACAAACAATATCGGCAAAAAAACAGCGAAAGCGCTGAATTCGCGCCGTTTCTCAACATGATGGCAGAATGGTATTTTATTAACTCCAGGCATGCGGGCGCCCAATGTCATTTAGTTACCTTAGCTGAGATTGGCGACAAGCGCCTATTTTACACGTCTTCGCGAGCCCGAAGGGCGCGGCGATCCAACCATCGCCCCATAGAACCATATTGGACGCACACTGCATGTGACGGCCTCATTCAGGACGCTGCAAGACGATTTATCCGAGGCGCCAGCTCAAATACTCCTTGGATTTTACACTTGATTTGTCGTTTACCTTCTTCCAAGTTAATAATTGTTTGTTATAATAATTATTGAAATTTTATGACTTGTTAACAAGTGTTTGTTATAATAATTATTGCAATTTTGCGACTTGTAAACATGTATTTGTGATAACAATAATTGCAATTTTGTGGCTTGTTGGCAGGTGTTTGTAATAATAATTATTGTAATTTTGTGACCAATAACACGTGTTTTTTATAATAATTATTGTGATTTTGCGACTTGTAAACAAGTGTTTGCTATAATAATTATTGTAATTTTTGGCTTATTAACAAGTGTTTGTTA
>JGI24702J35022_10000582_pt1 | contig 22182 bp, 16 predicted proteins | sample TergutTh196P4_FD_35022 | JGI IMG/M metagenome (IMG submission 35022)
CATGATGTAGAATAGAAGGCCCGGGATAGCCTTGCTGCGAGACTATGAGGGGTAAATTATCTGGTATAGGAGGGGCCAAAGATGCCCAAGAAAGGTGAAAATATTCGAAAAAGGAAAGATGGCCTATGGGAGGGCCGCTATCCCAACGGGGCGGCCGGCAATGGCCGGACGAAATACGCTTCTGTCTATGCAAAAAGCTACGCAGAGGTGAAGGAGAAATTATTCGCCGCAAAAACGCGGCCGGAGCAGCAGGAGCCCCCTAAAATGAAGCTGTACGGGGACGTGCTGGGGGAATGGCTGGAGATCCAGGCGCTGACTGTGAAGGCCTCTACCTATGTGAAGTTCCGCAACCTGATCAACGGGCATATCTCGCCCACATTGGGCAAACTGCCGCTTGAGCAGATAAACACTGCCCGAGTCACGCGCTTCATGCAGGAAAAAGCAGAGCGGGGGCGGCTGGACGGGCGCGGCGGACTGTCCAACAGCACCCTGCAGGCGCTGCTATTGGTTCTGAAATCCTCCCTGGAATACGCCGCGCGGGAGCGGTATATGCCGCCGGCGGCCTTCACGCTGAAATGCCCGGAGGCAAAGCGGGAACCCGCGAAAGCCTTGACTGTCAAGGAGCAGGCCATGCTGGAGAGTTCACTTCGCAGCGAACTGGACACATCCAAGCTTGGCATCCTGCTTTGCCTATACACAGGCCTGCGCATTGGCGAGGTGTGCGCCCTGCACTGGTGCGACGTCAGTCTCAGCGATGGATTGATCCACGTGCGCCAGACCGTGCAGCGGCTGCAGGGCAGGACGCCGTCGCCGGAGAGGAAAACAGCGATGCTCTGCGGATTGCCCAAAAGCGAGTGTTCCATACGCAGCGTCCCTATCCCCCCGTGCCTGACGGAGCAACTACGCGCGTTCCGCGGCAAGCCGGACGACTACGTGCTGACCGGCCAGCCGGATAAGCTCATGGACCCCCGGACATACCAATACAGGTTCAAGCGTTACATAGCCGACGCCGGCGTTTCGGACGTGAATTTCCATGTGCTCCGCCACACGTTCGGCACGCGGTTTATCGAGTTGGGCGGGGACCCAAAGACTTTATCGGAGCTGCTGGGCCACGCTTCGGTGGAGATCACTCTGAATAAATACGTGCACCCGTCCCTGGAAATCAAGCGCCAGCAGATGGCGCGGTTCTCGGCTATGAGGGGTACGGATTCTGGTAGTATTGCGTGAACGCTTGCGTATCAAGCGTTTCAAACGGGATTTCGTAGAAGTGTATTTCTACGAAAAATCGGGGTTCTTTCAAGAGCTACAGCGGGTGATCTCTGCCTGTACAGTAACCCTGATACCTGCTCACAGGTCAAGTAGGAAACTTCAACTAAGGCGACTGACGTGTTGAGAAGGTCTGATAGCAAGCTGACTCATCCAATATGTTCGCATTATTGAACAACCACGCATAGATAGTACAAACTCGCAATTCAGGGGAGGATCGGTATATGGCTAACCTGGCAAGGCGTTTTATTGGCATGTTTCTTGCCGAAATCCTGGCTGTGTCACTAATGATTTCTGCCTTTTCAGCTTCCGGAACAGGTGAGTTGGATGTCGGCGGGAAGCGCTACAACATTGAACTGGTAGTGGATGGCAGCGGCTCATTGAAAAAAGAATCGCCAGATAGTACGGATCCGGAAGAAAATCGTTTCAATGCGCTCAATTACATGTTTACGACGCTTGACTTCAGCGGGAATGAGATAGGGGCTTTCGTTTTCAACGCCCAGCCAAGGGAAGTTTCGCCTTTGCGCCCCATTCGCTCAGAAGCAGACAAAGACAAAATATACGCCGATATAAAAGCGATTGCCCCTGACGGGAACACAGATATCGGTGGTGCGTTGTTGGCTGCGGTCAACAAACTAGTCGCTAGACAGCGACAGCAGGATGAGGAAAGCGGTGAGCATCTTCCTTCTGTGGTTATCCTATTCACTGACGGAATGACAGACCCCGATACAGCCGCGTCTAGGGAAGCGCGAAACAAGGCGATTCAATTGGCTAAAGAAAACGGAATCCAGATCCTTGGCGTATTCCTTAACCATGATGGAAAAATTATCGGTAACCAAGAAGTATTCGATATTGTCCGTGCTGTGCGGGACGTAGCAAGCGACCCAGTGGTACCACGCGACTCCAGCGGAGACTTGAACTCACTGGAAGGAATGTATTCCGAAATAAACAGTGGAAAAGACATCAGAGATTCGTTTCATGATATCGTGCAGTGGCTAAAGGGGCGTCCGAGCAACAACACTCCTGAAACTGTACCGATGGAGAAAAGCTGTCTTATTCCCGGAATCGGCGTTTCGGAGCTAAACTTTTCCGTACGCTACAATCCAGGGGTAGGAGAAAAGATCGCCGTATCCATCCTCAGCCCCGATGGATCTGTGATTCGAGAAATATCTGTGCCAAATGTAATCGTAAAAAAGACGGACGTGTTTTACAACGCGAAAATCAAAGCTCCGGCTAAGGGCAACTGGTTAGTTCGTGTGGACAAAAGCGGACACGCGCGGGTAGACGAAACTATCGAAGTCATTCCAGATATCATTGCCAGCACGGATGTTTCCGCAATGGTGGAATTGTTGGAACCGGAAGGTGGAGCAAAACTAAAGGATAACGTCACCTTTTCCTCTTGGCTCGAGAAAAGCGGGCAGCCCGTCGACGATAGTAAAAAATATGATTACTTTGATTGCACCCTGACGCTGACCAGCATAAAGACCCAACAGACAAGTGAAATCCCAATGTCTCTTAACGAGGAAGGTCGTTTCATCTCGCAAACACGCTTAGAGGATTTCGAGGGATATACTGCTTTCGTCACATACAGTTGCGGTGACACTATCCGTTTCAGGAGCAACGAAATCACAGCGCGGGCAACCAATCAACCACCAGAGCCAAAGACACACCCTATCAAGCTGGCATATCGTTTCAACTTTCTTTCGAAAGGCGTTTACACTGTCAATGTTTCCAATTTCGCGAAAGACCCAGAAGGCGAAGCCGTATTTTATGAAATGCAAACCTCTCGTCTGGAAGCGCCCTGGGACAACGCGGATTTTGACCCCACTACGAATATTTTGCAAGTGAATACGCACAAGCAGGTAGATAGCGGCATTCTCTATCTCATGGCTGCCGACCCGCAAGGCGCTTCCTCTGAGATCCAAATAGTGCTTTCCTCGAAGAATGTTACCCTGCTGCATTTGCTGCTGTTGCTGGTTGGGCTACTTGCCCTTGCAGGTCTTTTCTTTCTCATCAAGCTGTTGCTAGGACGCAGATACATCCACGGGAAAATGATAATCCGCATAGAAGGCGCAGCACTAGACCCATCACTTAAGTACCTGCAGTATACTGGTAAAGAAGTGAACTTGCTCCAGATGGGTCCCAGCTTTTCTCTAGAAAAGCTGTGCGAAGCATATAAGAATGAGTTTAATCCCGAAGCCGAGGCACTCGTCCTCAAAGAACTTACGCGATTGTTCAATAAAAACAACGCCGTGTTGAGAAAAGTTAGCTTTAAGTTAAAAGGACGGAAAGGCAACGCCTTCATTTTTACATCAGAGAATGGTAAGCAGGGTTCTTACGAGGTCGGCACTTTCAGCAACAAGGAAGTTTCACTGGATGGCGGTATTCGCATGAAGCTTACCTGCCAGAAAATACCCAAGCCCGGTTCGGGAAAGAGAGATTACAGAGGCATATAGATGAGTTACCATTGACTTATATGGAATGAGAGGTACTACCATGAACACTGGAACTGGGATGAGCACGGAAACGGTCGCTATTCTTGTGGCTGTCATTACTGCTGTCGTAGGCCCTTCAGCTGTGGCTATTATTAAAATTATCGACAAAAAAATCAATGGTCCGAAGAACAAGGGGAAGCGCAAGATGAAAAGGTCTAAGCGCTGTGCAAGATGCAATGGGAGAAAGAAGTACAACAAGTATAAATACTGCCAGGCTTGCTGGGCAATCATCAAGAAAAACAGAGGTCCGAATCAACCTTCGCCTCCCAGTGGCCCGAGGCCTCCAGTGCTTCACGGCAGGCCGAAAAGCAAATCCTCCGATGATTTCGGTTCGATATAACACATAATGATAACACATAATGAAATGAGGTAACTACTATGCCACTAACGCAGGATGAAAGAGACCGCATTGCCAGCAGAATGAGGACACTCGACTACATGGAAGAAGAGGGAATCATTAAGCGGACAAAGCGTACAATTACCGCTCGCGATACCTACATAATCGTAGGACTCGGGGGTACGGGGTGCATTGCGCTGGCGGAACTGAAAAAGAAAATGAAGCGGAAAGTAAGTGCTGCGTCAATCAAACAAAAAGTCAGGTTTTTGGCGATTGACGCAGCTACAAACGAGCTCGACAACTACCAGCATAGAAATGTGTTCGAGGATGATGAAATCCTGCGACTCGAGCCCAATGGCGCGGCAAACGCAGTGGCGAATCCTGATGAGTTCGCCGCGCGTTGGCAGCATCCCGACTTGGGGAAGTATGTACAGGATGCTTTTGATGGTAACGGTGCCGGGGCCCGTCGGCAGTTTGGTCGTGCGTTGCTTACCCGAGGGATGAATGTTTCCGCATTGCAAACCGCCGTACAATCCAAAGCTACCCAGCTAGTCAGTGGCGCATATCACACAAGGTGCAACCTGATTATACTAGCCGGCTTAGCGGGCGGCACGGGTAGCGGCACTGTGGTTGATGCGACATATATCCTGCGCAAGATAATTAATCCTATTGCTGTCAATGGCACAAAGACATACGGATTCCTGTTTTTACCCCCTGCATCCTCTGACAAGGAGCAGGATACAAGCAAGGTGCTCAAAGGTAACGCCAACGGTTACGCTGCTCTGAAAGAAATCGAGTACCATATGACGTTGTCCGCTCGTGATGAACACTTCCGTATGCAATACACAAATACCTTTGAGGCGTATGATACGGACATTTTTGACCACTGCTTCCTTATGGATGGACTCACAGCAACGGTGTTCCACGAAAAGCATAGGACCGTTGCAACTAATACGGCTGCGGATTGTATCATCAACATGATTGCCGCCGAAGCGACGAACGGTCCTGTGGCGCATGCGGATGTCCTCTCCTACTTGCCAGACAAGCTCGCTAAGCTTGAAGGTTTCATCGCGGCGTCTTCTCCTTCAAAAATTCCCCGAGATACCTACTACCACTACTCCCTTGCTGGTTATTCCGAATGTTCAATCCCGGCGGATTTGCTTAAGATATACGCCGCGAAAAAAGTATTCGACAAACTCTATGAACAGTACAAGAACTGTGACCGTGTTGATGCTGATGACGCACGCGAGTTTTTATCGCAATTTCATCTTGTGCAGCCGGAAGCGCTACGGGATGACCTGCGCAAGAAGGAAGAGCATACTCTATCCTTGAACCAACAAGTCATTACTGACGATGTTGCAAACGCAGAAAATCTGCTTCGCAGAGATCTTGTTATACAGCTCAGGGACGCGCTTGATTCTGCATTCTTGGATGAGAGCAGAGGGCCATATTACGTCTGCAATCTGACCTACTACATGGAGGAAGCATTCCGGGATGTAGCGGTCACTACCGGCAACAACCACCGCCAGAGGATGGAGTACCAGGCAGTATCCAGGATTATTGAAGGCGTTCGCAGTCGTATGAGGGAGAAAAACGGCTCCGTATACGATGTTTTTACCGGGGTAATAGAGGAGTTCAAGAAAATTCTAGATAGCACCGGCGCAGTGCTATGCGAAACCGACGAGAGCAAGACTCCCTATGGTAACAGAAGCTACAGTTGGACGCCACTGCAATACGGAGAGCAGGCTGGACTGAAGTTTTTGGACGAACTGATGAACCCAGAGAAAATCAATGAGCTGGGTTTGCGCTTTATGTCGGAGCTGTTGGCGGAAACCGAAACGCTTACAGGCACTGGCGAAGACAAACTGTTTGATCCGGCCAAAGCCATCCGCGACGTTGTCACCAAGACATTCGACGATGTTTTCAGCCTGAGCATGGAAGACTTCGCGGCAATTTGTTATTCCGGGAGAACAGATGCCCGCGCCTTACAGGAGATAACGGATCCCGACACTGGAAAAACTGAACAAGTCGCAACTGAGGAATTGAAGGCCGCCGCCGATCACATCGCCAGAGAGCTTGGTAATAAGGCCGGTGTTCTTGCGCAACTACGTGACGAATCGGTCTATCAAGGGGTCAACCAGATGTCAATCCTGGTGCTGCCTCAAGAAACCAGCCATCTCAACACTCTCATTAAAAACCGCTTACCAGGGGCTGATGTGTTATATTCCAAGGATTCAGACAGCATAACCCTGTTCAATGTATTTCTTTCCATCCCACTGTTTGAGTTCGTATGGACACTGAGTGGAGAAAAAGCCTACGCGAAGCTGAATGGGGATGTGGGGCAGCATATGGATCAGAACCAGATGCAATGGCGCAATTTCCCCAACCTCATAAACGCGGATCTGTGGGACGGTTTTGAAAGGGGATACAAGTTCTCCGAGGAAGCACAGTTAGCGGAGCATGTTCGTGAAATGATGAAGCGCGCCCAAGCGCTTGGATTGACTGAGTCGTACAGAAAGGGTTCCAGCGATCCGCTGGATTACCGCGTCTATGTGTTGCCGGACGACGAAACAACTGCCCTAGGGCAGGCTCACCAGTCCTTGAATCCCAGAGAAAACACTGATCCTGTGATGAAAAGCCAAGTGGACGCTGCATACGAGGCGGAAGCGGAGCGGTTGTTTGCCCTGCTGGATAAGGGAGACACAAGCGGAAGCCCAGAAACCTGGCAAACGCTTGACGCGGCTGCGCTGCGTGATCTGCTCCCCGACGAAACATTCATCGCTAAAGAAACAAAACCATATCCTGATTGCAAAATGAATAACAACGTCCCGGTTCCAAAGGGGGGCTGGGAATGGGAGTTCACCTGCAAGTTCATGCGCAAGATGTACAGTGCGTGTCTTTCGCTGCAGCGAACCCTAGGAGTGATGGAGGCGCTGGGAAAATTGGCAGAAGCGTATAACGAGGGTGTTCGGAAGGCCGTAAGAGACTCCCAGCACCGCCGCTTGTTCCCTCGTTATTATGGATGCGGGTTGGTAGATTTCGACGAAAACGGGGAATCACCTGCCTGGGTGTTTGAGAACGTAAGCGGTTCGCAGGACTTTTTGCTTGAACTTGTGGAACTGGACGGATGGCTGAAAAAATACAGCTACTTTTATGTGCGGCAGAGATTTAATGCCCAGCCAGACGAAGTGTTTGACTATTGGGCTGCGCGATATGAAGAGCTCATGCGGAGCACGGCGGGATCAAGCAAGGCACGCAATGATCAGCTTAAGACAAATTTGGAATCGGTGCTGGCTTCGCTGAAAAGCGCCCAGACCAAAAACAGCTTGACAAAGTCAACCGGGGATCCAAAGCTCGCTGACCAATTGCGTGAGTTCTACGACAATGAACTGAGCTTGTATTCTGAAGAGTAAAGGGTGTGAGAGGCGTGGCAGTGCAGTTATTAGACTATATCTATCGGCGGACGCATACAGCGCTGCCAACGCCTTGTTATGCCCGCGCGCAGGTATTCCTTTTTTCTGAGGCCACACTGACTGCGAAGGCAAGTTTTTCGACCTTTCTTGAGGAAGGACATTTGCTTTCTAACACAAAGTTTTCTCTGGTCATTAATAATGTATCATCCTTCCAGCCGTGCTTAGAAGAAATTGAGCGACGCAAAACAACAGGATACCTTCGAGTTGATATCCCCATCATCATCAATTTAGTTCTTGCCGGTAACGAGGAGCGGCCCGAATTAATTCCGCCGTCGGGTTGTTTGCTGCAAACCATCCGGCTTGCCGAAAATGATAGTGCGTACTCGAATGACGCTTTATACTGTGACAATTCGGAGGAAGGATTGCTGGCTCTGGCATACTGTGTTTACCTACAGTCGGCATTTTCGAGTGTACCAGCGCCTTTATCGTCCTATATGATTCAGGGTGTTTGGGCGTATCGCCAAGGCTTAATTGACGAGTGTAAGCAGAATCGCCATGATCTAAAGATGCTTTTATACCCGGCTAGCGACGAAAACACGGTATGGGGCGACTGCTCCTGGACCCTCGATAGATGTGAAATCGACTTTGTGACCGATGTGAAAAACAATTTAGGTCTACCGTCTCTCTCCTCCTATCCGATACGCGGCGAAGGGCTGAAACGGCAAACCTACAACCGTGCTGAAAAATTACGACAAGGGAAATTCCTCCAACAGTTGTTTGGGATCGAAGCGGATGGAAGCGCCAGTTCCGACCTCTTCATTGATGAATTCATCCAAATCCATTTACGGCAGTTGGAGAGTTTGTTTCACAACGTGTGGAATAGCGAAATGCTTGAACCGTTTCCTCTGCTCCTTGTTATAGAACGGCTAGAGCACTTTTGCCGAGAACATGCAGAAAATGCGCGAAGAGAATACAAGCGAAAACAGCAAGATATCGCTATTGACAACCAGCGGAGGATTGTTCGCTTCCATGGCGGTTCGCCAACCGTTGCGCTAAAGGAGCTAGGACTATACCAAGAAAGTCTTTTTGATCTGTACGAGAAGCGCCTTGCCGTATGGTTTTGGGAATCAGCGCTGCATGACGCCGCCGAAGGACCGCTCCGCGTGTATCTTACAAGCAAGAAAGAGGAAGTGCATTCGTCTTACACAAAACTCAATAGTTTTTTGGGCAAGGATGCAGATAGTCCAGTGCCATTCAAATCATGGAGCCGCAAAGCGGTACAGCAGGCAATTCGCTGCCACTGTACTCTTAAGCCCGCCGAAAATGGAAAGCTCTTTGCATTGGCACGGGAACAGGAAGATTCACTAACAAGCGAATTGCAGTCCACAGGCTTTCCTCACTGGCACGGTCCTTTCTGGGCGGAGTGGCTTTTCCTGCCAGACTTTTCTGTCGACGCGATCGCTGTGCTTTCACTCGTGCCACTAAAGGAGGATATGGGATGATTCAAACACTGTTTTCCCCTCCTCACACACTTCAAGTATCTTATAGCGGGGAATGGGATTGCCAGAGCATCACACTTATCGCAATCAGTAAAGGTGATCACGGCAACTCGCATATCCCGCTGCGAACCATTTCTTCGGGCGGGCAAGCCAACGGATTCATCCTGGACCTGCGGGACTATCTAAAAGAGGGTGAAAGCTACGAGCTTCATGTGCAGCCACAAGAGACCGTTCTGCAAGGGGAGCGACACCTTACAATGCCTTACAATACAACCGTAAGCTGGTCAACGAAAAAGAAACGCGGCGGTTGGAACGAGATTTTTCTACGGATATTAGGAAGCTTGCCTCCTAAAAGTCTTGTTCTCAGGTCTGACAGCGGTACCCGTTTTTTACCCGCAGATAATGGGAGCGGTGATATCTCCCGTTTCTATTTCAATGCGGGAAACGAGCAATTCAAAATAGATTGGGCAGACGGATTTCCATATAGCGAGGAAGTGCTATACATAGAAAATCGCCGTGAATTATAACATGTGGAGGAGCGCTTGTCATGCATTATTTTTGCCCCTATTGTGGGGAGAGGCATCCAGACAGCATGCTGCGACTGGGGTTAGATATTGGGAATAAAGAACTCTTCAATTGCGCGAATGATTACTTGGCAAAGCAAAAAGAGGTCTCGGGGGATTCTTGGAAAGACGTTGAAATTGAAAGGAATCTGCATACGCTTTTAGACTGTCAAACTGAAAAAAGCTTTCTTGCAGGACTGCCAAAAATAGTTTCTAATGGCGACTATAGCTTTCCCATTGTTCCTGCTATGCTTCTGGGCGCACTGTACACAGCGGGCGAAGGCTTCTCTGATTATTTGCGCAAGCTTGGCGAGGACACCGGCGCTGTAAGCTTGGCGGATCGTAAAGGTGTTGATCAACTTTTTGCGTTTGTAGATTCATTGCAGTTTGGCGTTGATGCATCCAACGTCGCACTAAAGACTATATACGTATCAGAAGCGATTGCAAAGACACCAAATGACGTAAATGGCAATCCTGTCTTGCATGTCGGCGACCCCTCTGGTCGTTTCAGCAAAGTGTGCGGTAAATGTTATAATTCTCTATTCGAATGTGCAGGAGAAGCGCCTGCGCTTGTTATTGGCCTTCTCGGAAGCTCTCGTGCCGGCAAAACTACATCGGCCATGGCGATGCTGGATATACTGTCGCCCAACAATACCAAAAGCAACATTTTCGGCGTAAAATTTAGAAAACCGCAACATGACAAGAGATGGGATACCTATGTGCAACCCCAATTGGACAGTTACCGGCTCGGAGAAGCAATGGAAAAGAGTAATGTTAAGGAAGGCGTGAAAAATGCCGGTCTTGCGCTCAATGTTACGGTAAGAATAACGTACCCTTCACGAACAGCGCGAGGCAAAGGCAAAGCTTTTCAATTTGTTCCGGATGCTGATAAATCATTGATCGTCACGTTGATTGACATGCCTGGTGAGTATATGCACGGCACGGTAGACGGCAAGGTTTCACGCCGGTGGGTGGATGACTATGTAGGGCTCTATAAAAACTGCGATGCTTTCTGGTTTTGCTCCGATGTAGGCGAGTTGATCCAGCTCGGAGCTAGAAGCACAGAAGATATCACGGGAATAAAGAAGCTTTTGGGTTGGCAGGATAAGCACGCGATCGACGTCGAAACCTTAGGCTCCAATCTAGCTGAGATGAAAGGAAAACTATTTTCTGATGGCACAATCCCACCGACCGCATTCATTGTCACCAAGAGCGATGTATTTCAAAAGCTACTTAAAAAGGATACCATCGAATTGCTGCCACGCGCTGTGTTCTCTCTGACTGATGGGATTACCTTCTTTAATAGCCAGGAAAAGTGCCTGAAGCTCAAGTCTGTCGAAGAACAAATGCAGGAGCTTCGTAATTATTTTTGGGAAGGAGCTGTCGGAGGATATCAGTTTCACCAGAACTTCCTCGCTGAATTGGAAGGCGTATTTGGAAACATCGCGTTCTTTTCAACGTCAGCGTATGGTAAAGCGCCGACAGACCTAAAAGAAGGGCTTGCTTCGAAGGAACCAGAGCCGTTTCGTGCAGAACTGCCTTTCCTCTGGACTTTGGCCGTTTTAGGTTATCTGCCTGTCGAAATATTGGATTGGCAGCGCCAAGGACTTGGCAAGCCTCCAAAACCGGTTCAAAAAATCGTGACGGCATTTCGCAAGGGGAACCCCGATCTTCCAAAGGATTTCAATAATCTTTGCCTGAACGCTTATAGTGCGCTATGTAACAGCAGAGAATGAACGCAGAAAGGATGCCGCTAATGCCAACTGAAGAACGAGCAGAAGAACGGAGCGGTTATCGCAACGCTAACGTGGGTGGTTTGTATACAAAAATGATACCGCCTCATTATAGCGCTCTTCCGCAAGACAAAATCGAAATAATATGGGAACGCTTCGGTGACGACAGTGCGTTCTTTAAGCACGGTATGTACATGGCCCGTCTGCGGGATAAGGAAGCCTACTATATGCGCGTTTGCGCGGGACAACAAACGGGAAAAACCGCCGTTGCAAAATCGTTCTATCTGCACGCCGAAATGCTGCCACTAAGGGATACGGACTTTTTTGACAACAACCTTGACGCGTTGATCCACTATCGGTTTCCCAGCGAGGAAGACATCGTTAATAACCTGGAAGTTATTGATGCCTCGGAGGGGTCGGTAACAGCATATCCCTTGGACAGCAAGCTTTTGATTTCAGTCCTCTTTGGTTGCATGACTCGATGGAAAAGCAAGGCTGAACCGATCTATATTGCAATTCCGGACAATGGTGAGAACAACGAAGGATTCGATACCACTGTTTACAGAGTCCGTAGAGCAATATATGAAGCGATGCCCTATGCTCTACGGGCGCATGCCGGTTACATGACCTATCCTGTGCCAGGTAAAACAGAAGAATTCATATCCATATGCTTCCTTCCCGAAAGCAGAAAAAACTTTTATCGCGAACCGATTCTCCGTCTGAATCCTCTTCTTTGCGAAAGAGAAATGCAGGAAATTCTGACGCGGTCGAAGTTGGATGATGCCTTGGTTCGTTACATCCAATACACTGTAGAGCATCCGGAAAAGCGAGAATCCCTCAACGAGCTCTTCTACAAAATCGAAAGAAAAGGCAGCAATGGCGACTGGGCCTCACTGCCATGCAGACTATATGGCGAGGCTTTTGATTTCGATTACGACTGGGACAACCTGCTCGCAACCGAAAAAGATAACCGCATCCGTAAGCGTGCCTTGGAACCGAAATCCGAATTGGACGAAATCATCTGGGATAAGGCCGAAAAGCACCTGAACAGCGAAGAGACACTCCAAAGCAGCAGCACGCAAGAAGAAATTCATATAACCCATTTTGCTTGGCTGCTATGGCGTATAAGTTCTGGCGTCCGCACGTTTTCCGACTTCGCTGCCAATGAGGAATTGGAGTCGTGGCACCCTGTCGTCGCAGGCGCAGTGGCGCGAGATATCGTGAGCTTGAAACAGGAATGGGAGATATGCCTACGTGAATTTACAAAAACCGTATGTTATCGTGCCAAAAAAGACCTTGACTTTAGCCTAATAACTGACTTTGGAAAAGCTCGAACACTACTAGTAGATTTGTTCGTTATTGATTCGGAGCAACTCTCTGGATTGTCAGTCGAGCCAAAACAACCCTCTGGATTGTTTGATGAATTGGATGACATTGTAGGAAAGGTATACCAATGGATGGTAGGCGAACAAAAACGCCTTGGTCTACTCACAATACAAAAAAAAACGGTTGCCGATTGTCGCGCTGGCTTCGCCGGATTCTGCGTTGACTTGGTCAATCTTTTTTCCGGATTTGTCGATGAGAATAAAAACGATAAAGACCTCCTGGAAGCTGCACAATCCCGTGCGAACGAAATCTTGCGACAGGCTTGCACTGATGATAGCCGAGACTATTTTCGCGATTACGAAAAGCTCTACAAGACTTATAGTAAATGCGTTTCAGAAGAAGCTTACAGAATTCTCTGGAGTTCTGCTTTAGTTCAAGCTTGGGAAGCACAAAAACTTCTACATCAGAAATACGAGAGAGCGCAAAAAATCCTTGAAAGCTATTTTGAATGGGTTGCGAATGTCGGATTACCAATCAGACGTAGCGATCATTGGAGTCCACTAGAATACATGACTGCATTTTGTAGGTTCATTCGACATCACTCAGAATTGGAGGAGCTCAGCTTGATCAACGTATACAAACAAGCCGATAAGGATGCGCTGGATTTGTTCAACAAGCCAATATCTTTTGAGGGTATGATCAATGGGATCAAAAAACTGCGAGAATTATTCAGACAGTGTGTATACTACGAGGCGTTTGGCGGCATTAACATTGCCCTAGATGCGAGTCATAGTATTACATCGGGGGAAGCCGAGCGTTTTCTGGATCAGTTGCTTGCAGGTGATTTACTAACACCAACCGACATCCAGTTGAGATTTTCAGGCGCGTTAGCGCAGAATGGCTTACTTACGCCAGATCAGGCTAAGCTGATTTGTTTGAGCGGTGGACATGATTATATAGCACCAGAACAGGTTCTAATCGCCAGAATCATGGCTTTACCGCCATACGAAGTTGATGACACATTGGAATGGCTGTGCTCCACCCATGATAAAGGACGTCTCAAGCAACACAAGACGTTGTTTATAACGGGCAACAGTATCGGGAGAAACATTCAGAACCAGACGAAAGAGATCAGTGACAAGTTAACAGACATCTGGGATCGCAAGTTCAAGGAAGTGAAGCCAAGTAAGGTTGGAAAGAAAAACGAAGGAAGTGTAGAGGCAAGCCGTTGGGAAAAGTTCTGGAACCCCAAAAAGGCGCATTTACATGAGCATAGAAAAGCGTATAGTTCATTAGCTGCAGTGCTAATTATAGTTGGCGTTGTTTTAGCGATAGTATACCGGCCCGAGCCGAAACCACCCGAACCCGATCCTTCCTCTAATGTCACAACGCTAGTCGGTGACTATACCGAAGCGCCAACGAACGATTCAATACCTGCATTAGATTTCACCTTCCCCACAGCGCCGACTGAACCAGAAGGTATTTCGGTTGATATGGCGTATGTAGTTGTACGCGCGGGCACGACATTCATTGCAGAAGCATTGAACATTCCTAATGGCACGTCCTTTACAATGGAAAGCAGCGACTCCGATGTCGCCAGTTCGGTACAAAGAGTTGAGGGAAAAACCGCGCGGGTGATAAAGGCGAAAAAAGATGGCGAAGTAACCATAAGCGTAACAGCAAAAGGCGAAACAATCGCTACTTTTAAGGTGAAGGTGCTGCCTGCGGATGGAACCAAAGACATGATCGTAGATGGTATCGGCATCAGCAAAAGCGAAATACGTATTCCGCGCGGTACAACCACTGATCTTTTCGTTACTATCCTTCCGACTAACACGGAAAACATTGAATTCGAGGTGCTTAGCCAAGTTCCAGCCATCACCAGCATCCAGGGTTGGGATGTTTCCAGCGGCAAGATTACCGTACTCGGTAGTGCCATCGGTTCTACAAAAATCGTTATCAAGACCAAGGATGGCGGTTATTCCGCAGAATGCGAAGTTACTGTTTACTAACAAACTGTTGGAGGATACGGCGTCATGAGCGGAAGAGGCGATAACGAACAACAGGGTTTGCTGAGAGGTGCTTCCCCTCAGCGGCAACGCGAGTCTCGAGAGGCTAAAAGAGGTCCACAAGGCGACAAGGAAAAGCTGCATAGTCCATTAGACGCTGCGCAATTGTGGGAACAAGCGGAAAGAGATGCGAAAAACGGCACAAAGTCAGAGCTACGATCCAGAACCGAGCATAAGGGGTGCAGTTGGTTTATCGCTGCCGCATGGAAAATTTTTCTTAAGTGGAAAATTATTTTTTCAATTCTAGCGTTCCTTCTTTTGTTGCTTCTATTGTTCTTCGGCTTAAGGGCGTGTGGTGTGTGGGATGACTGTTTTTTCGGCGATGAAACAAATCCTTCGGTCACAGTCACAGAAAACAATACGACAGTGACTGCAGTCACGAGCAAACAGCAAGCAAGTCGTGTTGTGCTCAATACTTATTATATTAATATGCGAGAGGGAGAATCCTTTATCTCTGAGGCCTTGGTGGTTCAGCCCGGTATGCAAATACAATGGCTCTCTGGTAATACAGCAATAGTCAGCGTTGTTTCTGAGGGGGATCATACACGGAGGATAAAAGCTCATGGTACAGGTCTGACGGCCATTCAAGTGATAGATACAGACTCTAGTGAGGTGGTCGGTATCTTAACGGTACATGTTTTGCCCAGAGAAAAGAATGAATTGGAGGTTGTTACATGAGCGGAACTGTAACTTGCCCACAAGGAGGCGAGCAGCAACCGACTGGGCTAAAGAATTGTCCCATTCACGGTTGTTCTCTTCCTCAACCACCGCCCTCTAAAGAATCAAAGCAAGGAAAAATAAACAAGGCGATGACAACAGGACCTGACATTACTAAGATCATCGTTGCTGTAGCGATCGTGGTGATTGTTACAGTGGGTGGTCTACTTGTTTGGATAAAACTGCGTCCAGCTTTACCCTCAGACCCAAATTCCAGAACAGAAAAACCGAGCGTCACGGAAAAACTAACGACCCCACCTGATCCTTGGTGGAAGCAAGTTTCCATACAGCAGGGGAGTAGCTTGGATATTGAAAAGGGCACGGATATGATTCTCGGCGCCGCTGTTTCGCCAGACGATGGGACAGAATACTCCTTCGTTTGGGCAAGTGACAACCCCTCCATTGTTTCCGTTGATCCTGACTCGGGCAAAATTTCGGCGAAGGAAAAAGGTACGGCGAAAATTACTGCTACAGCAGCAGATATTAAAGAGCCTGGAGAATGTGCAGTTACCGTTTTTATTGTGGTTCCTGTACAAAGCGTGTCCATCAGCCAAGGCTCCAGCATTAGCATTGATCGAGGGAGCGGAAAAACGCTTAACGCCGATGTTACACCAAATGATGCGACCAACAATACAATTTTCTGGACTAGCAGCGATCCCTCCATCGCATCTGTGGATCGGGATACCGGTCTTGTCACCGCGAAATCGAAAGGAACGGCTACAATCACTGCCACGGCAGACGGAAAATCAGCATCTTGTACGATAACCGTTGCAATCCCGGTTGGGAGCATAGCAATCACGCAAGGTGGCAGCCTTACTATTGAATACAACCAAGAAATGACTCTAGGAGCAACGGTTATCCCAAATGATGCATCCAGCAAAACAGTTACATGGAACAGCAGCAACTCAGCTATCGTTTCTGTCGGTCGCGACTCTGGTAAAATCACAGGCAAAGCGCAAGGGACTGCGACCATTACGGCTACGGCTGGAAGTAAATCCGCGAAATGTACTGTGACAGTAAAGCCCCCCATACCAGTTGATAGCGTTTCAATTGGTCAAGGAAGATCGCTGACTATTGCCAGGGGTAATAGCCAGAGCCTTTCCGCAACAGTTACCCCCAGCAACGCGGCGAGTCGGACTGTTGTTTGGTCAAGCAGTAGCCCTTCCGTGGTGTCTGTAGACAGTAGCAGTGGTAGAATCACAGCGAACACAAAAGGTTCTGCAACAATCACAGCCACAGCTGGAGGAAAATCTAGCACTTGTACCGTCACTGTGAATGTTCCTGTTACAGGGGTGCGTGTCAGCCAAAATTACATGAGCCTTTCACAGGGAAATACCGACTATTTTTACGTTACTATTATTCCATCAGATGCGGACAACAAAAACTTCGAGGCATACGGCCAACCCGCAAGCATTGCCGGTGTCTTGAGTAAGGATGTTTCATCTGGTAAGGTTACAGTGCGTGGGAACCAATCAGGCACCACAAAGATTGTTGTAAAGACCAAAGATGGCGATTTTACAGCAGAGTGTGAAGTCAGGGTTTATTGATTCAATGGGATCGGCAGGTTTTCATGTGGATCAGGGGCATACAGAAACAACAGTATAACGAAAGCGAGTAGACACTATGAGTTGGAACGAATTCGTAAACGGCTTGTCCGTTTACTCCAGCATCATCTGGGATTTTTCCAAGCCGGGCTTTGATTATTTCTTCAGGTCTGTTCTCCCGGCGCTTTTTGACGCGGGCCTCTATTTTCTCCGAAATATCGCACCGGTGATCATCAACATCTTTGCGCAGTTGCTTAGTGGCGTCTTATCAGCGCTGTAACCCCGCTCCCTGATTCACATGAAAACCTGCCACCCCATGAAGAATGGAGGATACAATGAAGCTTTCTAAGGCCGCCGAAAAAATTGCTGATGAAACCGGCACGGACATGGAAACCGCCGAAACGATGGCAAGACAACTGCAAAACATGCACCCTGATCTGATGAACGCCGTGGAGGCGTGGTATCAAGGTAATGAAATGCAGTTTGAGACGCATGGCGTTTCACTTTCCATGATTCGAGAGAAAGAGCATTGCACCCACGTGCAGGCTCTGCTGAGGATGAATCTACTGCTGAATAGGCCGCAGCTCCTTCCCGGCTACCCATCCTGGGTTCCTGGTAACAAGGACAGGGGGCGTTAGCGATGTGGCCATTTAATAAAAAAGAAGAGACTCCAGTCTATAATCCTGAAGCCTTCCAGAGCGAAAATTGGGACACACTCACAGATGAAGAAAAACGTTCCCAGTTGCAAGCGCTCGAGAATAAAGAGGCGGAAGAACAGGGGCGTAAGGCAAGAACCGTCGAGATTGATGAGACCGCAGGGGAAGGTGAACACGGTGTTTATAAAAGCGACGGCAATGGCGGCGGAACCATTCAGGTGAGCAAATACGATTTGGATCACAACCAATACGAGTGTATGGACACGGTCTATCATGAAGGCAGGCACGCATACCAGGATGATGTAGTCCATAAACGCATCAGTCATAACGAAAACAAAGAAACCGTTAATCAATGGACGAAGGACGACAAAGAAGGATACATAGGAGCCAACGAAGCGCATTCGCAAGGCAGGGATTTTGATTATCGCTTCCAGGCGCAGGAACGCGACGCCTACGACTACGCTCGCGAAAAAATGGACGGCAACGAAGCGATCCAGAATGACCCAAGGTTCCAGGAATATGCTGCTAACCGGGATTATAATGACCTGATCAATCAATACCAGGGCGAAGAATTTTATGAAGTGAACGGCGAGCAGGCGGTTTGCGAAAAGACCGATACAGTTGTGCAGAGCCGCTGCGATACCGCTGAGTGGCAAAATCGGAATCAACCGCAAAAAGCGGAAGATAAAAGTGAGACGCTATCCCAATCGCAAAGCCAAGACGCTATCTCGAGGTAAAGCCCATGAAACCAATTGCCGAGCTTCTATATGGAAATAAGTTGAGCGAGGGCGAACCCCCATCGCTGGATGCGCCTTTTATCCGTGTAGGTGGCACATATCGCCGCAAGCAATCCGCAGTCGACATCTCTCATACTCAGTTGAGCAAGAACCTCCTCTTTATCGGCGGCACAGGCTCTGGAAAAACCAACGCAATCAACCTCATCCTACGGCAGCTGCGCAGGGAAATGACCGATGAGGACGTGATGATCGTCTTTGACACCAAAGGTGATTTTGAGCGGCTCTTCTTTGACCCGGCGAAGGACATCGTCATGGGCAATTCCCCGCAATACCGTGAACGCAGTGAAAAGTGGAATATCTACCGTGACGTGTTGGCTGACGGCTGGAACGATGAAACGCTGGCCATCAACATCAACGAGATTTCACGTGCCCTATTCGAGGGAAACAAGTCAGAATCGCAACCTTTCTTCGCCAATGCAGCGCGTGGCGTATTCTCCGCGCAAATGCTCGCCACGCTGCGTCACGCAAAAACGGATCAGGATACGCGCAGAACCAAGCTGAACAACCAGGCACTCAAAGATTTTTTCCTTGGCGCAGCCATGGAGGAATACGACAATCTCGCGAAGACCTATCCTGATTTGCGGGCGATCAAAATGTATTTGGGCGATGGATCCACCGGGCAGGCCCTGGGAGTATTCGCAGAAATACAGGTGATGCTGCAGGACACATTTCTTGGCATTTTTGGGGGCAAGGGCGAGTTCTCCATCCGCGACTTCGTCCGAGAAAAAGGCGGACGGACTTTATTCCTCGAATATGATCTAGCAATCGGGGATTCACTTGCGCCGCTCTACTCGCTGCTGATGGATCTGGCATTGAAAGAAGCTCTAGGCCGTAGTGAGGAGGACGGGGAAAAGGGTAATGTTTATGTGGTTCTCGATGAGCTGAAGCTGCTTCCGCAGATCACGCACCTGGACGACGCCGTCAACTTCGGGCGCGGCATGGGTGTTAAGATCATGGCAGGGCTGCAAAGTATGACACAAGTCTATGATATGTACGGAGAGGACAAGGGCGAGGCGATACTGGCCGGGTTCTGTTCCCTGCTGGCGTTCCATCCGAATGACGCAAAGACACGCGGGTTCATCCAAAACCATTTCGGCCAGAATATGATCAGTGAGACCTTTGACGCAAATAATGATGTGGCTTCTGAGCGACGACAAGGCTGGGCTGTTGAGGACTGGGAATTGTCAGCGCTACAAGTTGGCGAGGCAGCTGTTGGACTGGATGGTAGTCCACCATTTAAGTTCAAATTTGATTTGTATAAGAAATGAGGTTGACCCATGGCAAGAGATAAGACGCCGCCCGCGCCCAACCTTTATCCCTTCGAGCAATATTGCTCAAGCGCGGCAGAAATGCACAACTGGATACTCTCAGGCGGCAGCGTGGTCGATCGTTCCATGGCGATAACATCGTTGCTCGTAAAAGCACGGCAATTAGGGCTAGCTGTGGTGGCCTTGCACTGCTCAAACCCATTCTTTGCATTGCAGACGCAGAGCAGACTGTGGCGTGAACAGCTTCCCATCTATGATCCATTAGCTGGTAAGTCACCAACACAGATAGCCGATATTCTCACGGATGTGGGCGTAAATGCGCTTGATACAGATAAACGTATTTTTGTGCTCATTGAACTGGTGGCAGAAATTATTGCTGCATCAGAAGAATCTATTACGCTACCAAATGTGCTGGGTTTTCCGATCAACACACTGCTTAAACGACTTGAAACGCTGGAAGCTGATGATACCATTACAGCCAAGCAGCGAAAAGAATTCACTGATCGGTACTCTGGCGCAGCCAGTGAATGCGTTGCGGAAACACGCCGATTGTTCTCGCGTCTAAAAAACGCTTGGACTTCTCAGCAGAAGGCTCAGCAATACACTTCCTTGCAGGAGGCGATCAGCGCCCGACAAATCATCAGCTTCGATTTAGTAACAGACACCAACCCCGTACTGAAAGAGCTGTTATTTTCAGATATCAACGCCGCAATGCAGCGAGGCAGTCGATTTCTACTCATAGCAGATGGGCTGAGTATTCTTGGCAAGGACAACGCAAATACGGATATGGTATTACTGCGCAATCACGATAATATCTCACTTGTCTACAGCGCGGCCGATGTACCACAAATGGCTATGCATAAAGACGATTACTTTTACACCCTTACCGGTGGCATGGCAAACCTAATTTTGTTCCGTCATAACAATGCCGAAAGTGCAAAGAAATGGTCTGGTTTCTTTGGCCAAGAGTGGGCGGAGATAACCGGCACAACTGTTTCGGACAGCAAAGAAAAATACACGTTTTTCAAAGGCAGCACGAGCACAGCTGTAACGACCAACATGCAACGTATTGACAAACTGCCTCCCGAATATTTTACGGACATACCTTTTGACCAAGGACTAGGCTTCCTTGTATATAACGAACGCAATGGTGAACAAGCCATTTTGCCAACGGAAATGTCACACCTTAGAGAGGATATCCTGCAGTGTCTGATTCGATGAAAAAGGAACTCAAGAAAATCGGTATTCTCGGCGGCGCTGGAGCTGTTTTTTTATCTATATCCGTTGTGCCGGGTCTTATCGAAGCCGGGTCAAATGTTGGTACTGTTATTCTAACCCTTCTGGGAACAATTCTGCTCGGCGCACTTGCTATCATCGGCCTTGTCTACGGTTATCCCACTATGGGCGGATGGATCGCAAAGGCCGCTGGCAGTGCTGGAAAATCGTTTCTTCAATTTCTCGGCACAGTTTTCAAGGATATTTTTGACGGTGGTTTCCCTATTGTGCCTATACTCAAGCTCAGCTTCGCTTTGACAATGCTTGTCATGGCTGTATTTATTGCAATCCCCGTTGGTTGGGTTGTGGCGTTGAGAGCTCTTACAGGGACAAGCAGTACAGAATCATCCACATCCGCATCACCATGGAGAAAAGAAAGAGGATCTGCCCCAGTCCCGCCATGGAAGAAAGGGAGCGGGCAACCCAGCAATCCGCCGAAACAACCCATCGACTGGAGGAAAGGCAATCCGGGTCAACAGAAACCTCCATGGAGCAAACCTGGCAATCCTTCTTTGCCTCCAGTAAAAAAGCCGGAGGCGCCACAAGCGCCGAAGAGACCTGCTTCGCAAGGAAAGCAGAAATGGAATTTTTGAAAAGGGAGCATTGTGAAAAGGATAGGAGAAATCATGGTGAGCAAATCCTAGGAAAACTGGCTGCGAAGAATTATAGCAACTGAGGAGGAAAAGATATGCCGGTTTATCGATCAGAACCACCCCAAAAAAACAGGGGCCCCTACAAGCCCCCACCCCCACCGCCAAATAACACGAAAAAAATCATAGTTGCCAGTGCTGTGGGCGGAGGTTCTCTACTTGCGGGTATCATTGCTGCAATATTCGTAGCCGGTGCTTTGGCGTTGGGAACACTTGGATTGATTGCGGATTCCCCCGCTGTCATTGACGGAGCCCGGCGCATAATTGAGCCCGATTATCAAAACCAATATGCTGTTTATGACAATTCGGAAGCGTACCCTATGCCTGGGAACCAAGGGGAACAAAGCAGCTGTACAGCATGGGCATCAGCATATGCATTGAAAAGTGCACAGGACAAAAGCGATCATGACTGGGACTACAGCGAACAGCCGGCTTTCAGTCCCGCATACATCTACAATCAGATCAATCGTGGCCAAGACAAAGGCTCCCTGATCTCTGAAGCAATGCAACTAATTACCTCGCAGGGAGTTTGCGACCTTGATATTATGCCTTATGATGAAAAAGACTACACCAC
>JGI24702J35022_10000583_pt1 | contig 22171 bp, 23 predicted proteins | sample TergutTh196P4_FD_35022 | JGI IMG/M metagenome (IMG submission 35022)
AACGTATATCCTGAGACAGGGAGCCCGTTCGCGTTAAGACCGTAGCCGTGCGGCACCGTTATCGTCTGCGGCGAACTGTTTGAAATTGCTGTGAAACCGGGTGTCGGCACGCTGAGGAGAGTGTTAAGGCCGCCACCGGTCATATTGTACTGGTACGTCCCTCCAGGAGGCGCTCCCACCACTGTCGTGGTCAGCGTCAACGAATACGTTCCGCTCAGCTGTATCGCGTTGCGGTACATGGCCGTGTTCGCGACCGGCATTGTGAGCGTATATGACGTCCCGGAGCCGGTGATATTACTGAACGTCGTTACGACCTGAGGTATCGCGACCGTCATGTAAACTCCCGACATCGTGAACGCGGGCGTCCCGCCCGTTGTCAATGACACCGTGCTGCTTGAGAAGAATACGGATCCCGTAGCGACAAGGCGAGATATGTTGAGATCTCTGTCATAGAATATCTGAAGCCCCGCGATACCTTGTCCCTGATACGCCTGTGTCGCGGATGACATGGTCGTGGGTGCCGTGAATATCCTGATAGCGTTGACGCCGTTGAAAAGGGCCCCCTCCAGGTTGGTGACCGTCGAAGGCAGGTAGATGTACAACAGGCTGGACGAACTCCCGAAAGCAAATGCTCCGATGGTTGTGACCCCGTCGGGTATCACTACCTCTGTCAGCCTGCAGGAGTTGAACGCATAGGCGGCTATCCTCGTTACACCGTTCGGAATCGTGAACACGGTAGATAAGCCGAGGTCAAAGTTGGCAGGATACGCCACTATGGTCGTCTTGGCGGTGTTGTAAAGGATCCCTCCGGCTGACGGTTCCGTCACGTAATTGGCATTTCCCGGATCGACCGTTATTGTCTCCAGGCCGGCGGTCAGGTTGAACGCGCCCTCTTTTATATCTATCACCGATGCCGGTATGTTTATGGTCGGCAGTTTGCTGCAGCCTTCGAATGCACCGACGCTTATCGTGGTGATCCCGTTCTGCAGCGTGACGCTTGTCAGATTGGTGCATGAATAAGCAAGATGATTGGGAATTGTTGACAATCCCTGCGATCCGGTGTGCTGCACCGTTATTGATGTCAGGCTGCTGCATTGAACGAAGATGTCGCTGCCCGAAGAGGTCACACTGGACGGGATCGTTGCGGTCGACAGGTTCGGGCAGAAGTAGAACACACTGCTGCCGATCGTCGTTATGTTGCTTGGGATCGTTATTGTCGCCGGTTTAGCATTGCTGAACGAATAGTTCTCCAGCTTGGTGACCGTTGCGCTGGAGACTGTGGTCGGTATCGCGTACGAGGTTGCCGACAGACCCGCGGGGTACGTGTGCAGCGTTGCCCCCGAGTTCGAGAACAGGACGTTGCTGACGACCGGATAGGTCGGATTCGACGAGGTTATCGTTGCAAGGCTGTTACAGGTCATGAATGCGCCGGGCTGGATGGTCGTTAATGTTGACGGTATGCTGATGCTCGTAAGACCGCTGCCTGTGAATGCGGCCGTATTGACGGTCGTTACCGTGCTGAGGTTTATGCCTGCCAGAGCTGTGCACCCGCTGAACGCATACCCCTGAATGGTAGCCACCGAGCCCATAGTGATGGTGCTCAGAGCTGTGCATCCGTTGAACGCATATTCCCCGATGGTCGTTATCGAGGACGGCATGGTAACGTTGTTCAGGGAGGTGCATCCGTAGAACGTGGAGTTGGGCAGTGTGGTTATCAATGTGTTAAAGGTAAAACCTGTCAGCGAGGTACAGGATTGGAACACCGAATTGCCCATCGACGTCACCGTGGACGGCACGGTGACACTGGTGAACCTGCATCCGTAGAACGCCATGTTCCCGATGCTCGTTACACCTGACGGTATGGAGTAAGCGCCGTTGAAGTAAAAGTTGGTACAGCCATAGAACGCCTGGACCCCGATGGTCGTTATCGTGTTGGGAGACGGGAATGTTATTGTTGATATTGACGTGTTGGCTTGGAATCCGGAGGCCGCTATGCTCGTGACGGTGTAATCATCCGGAAGAGTTGAACCGATATTGACCGTGTCCAGAATTGTGTAATTCGACCGATAGGCCCCCACTTGCTGCACGGATGCCGTTCTCGGCGAATTGCCCGTCACCGTATATCTGAGACCGTTGGGGGTGTCATCCCATGTCTCGCCTATGTTGGCACCTACGTTCGTCTCATTTCCGCCATCATTATCATTGTCCGATGCTCCGGAAAATGACAACATCAATGTTGCTAAAGCCAGAACGGCGACGATCCCTAATATCGCCAGTGCCTTCGGGCCCTTTTTAGACCTTTGGGCGCCCCCATTCCGGTTCTTTCCGCTATTCTTGTTACCTCTACCTTTGACCGATTCCATCAGCTCTCCCCCTTAATATCCGTCCCTCTGCGCACACGTGTGCGTAAAGGTCCGTTACATTAACTACAGTAAACGTAAATCGCTGTTAATAAGTGTACAGTGTAAAAAATAAACTCAGTACGGTTCGCGTACTAACATTTGAATTGGGATGTTATACAAAAACGAAAAGAGAGGAGGGTCGCCCCTCCTTTGATGTTTAATTCCTTGAGACCGTTTCGAACACAGAGCCGTCCGCGTTGCGTATCACGACGTTCAGCGGCATCTGTCCCGGCAGGCTGTGCGTTGCGCACGAGTTGCACGGGTCGTAAGCACGGAACGCCATCTCCGCCATGTTCAGAAGTCCCGGGGACACTTCGAAGTTCTTTATCAACGCTTTTGCAACTTTGGCGACGGACATGTTCATCGGACCGTTGTTGTTCGTCGTTCCGACGACGAGGTTGCATGCGGTCACGATACCGTTCTCGTCGCACGTGTAGTCATGCGTTAACGTTCCTCTCGGCGCCTCGACGCAGCCTACGCCGCGTCCTCCCGGTACGATGTCCTTCTGCTTTATGTCGCTGTTGCACAGATCTTTATCAGAAGCGTTCTCTAAGCAACGTTCGGCAGCGTAGATCATCTCAAGTATGCGGGCCCAGTGCGTCGCCAGGGTGAAGTGTATAGGTCCGGTGATACCGAGGTCCTTGAAGAATCCTCTGTATTCCAAGTACTTCTCCTGCGCGTACGGCGTCGTGAAGCCTTCCGAGACATTAAGCCTTGAAAGAGGTGTCGCGCGGTACATCCCGCTGTCCGGGCCGTCGACGAGTCCCTTGTATCCTACTTTCTTCAGATACGGGAACTTTTCGTACGACCACGGTTCCACCGCCTCGGCAACGTGATCGAGATAATCGAACGCGTTGTACTTGGCAAATTCTTTTCCGCTCTGATCGACCACGCGTATCGGACCGTCATGGAACTCAACTTTGTTATCTTTGTTGACCATTCCCATGTAGTACGTCTCGTGATAGTACAGATCGGGATTTGCTATGATATCCACATAATCCTTGTTCTTCAGAACGACGTCGGTGAACACGTTCAGCGATGTCTTCGCAAATTCAACGAGGTTTTCGGCCATTGAGATTATTTCCTTCTGTCCTTCTTTGGATACCGGTATCGAAACACCGCCGGGAACGCCGAGCACCGGGTGCGTCGCCTTCCCGCCGAGCATCGCCTGGATCTTCTGCGCCTGTGAACGCGCTTTCAGTACTGCGCCTCCGAGTTCAAGACCTACCGCGCCTACCACCCCGAGAACATTCCTCGTCGCCGCCGGATGCGCCGGCCCGAGAACGAAGTCGGGTGACGCCAATGCGTAGAAGTGCGCTATGTGGCTGTGCACGAAATGCGCGTTGTAGAACAGGTCGCGTATACGATACGCCGTTTCCGTAGGCTTAGTGCTGTAACAGCCGTCTATCGCCTTCGTCGACGCAAGGTGATGCGCACCCGGACACACACCGCAAAGCCTTGCGGTTATCTGATTCAGCTCCGTCACTTTACGACCGATGCAGAATCTTTCGAATCCTCTTAACTCCGGAACTTGCCAATACAGGTTGCTGACATTACCGTTATCGTCGAGGAATATCTCTATCTTGCCGTGGCCTTCCAGACGCGTTATCGGTTCCACCGTTATTCTTTTTGAATCTATTTTCTTCTTCTCATCCCAAATGATAGGTCCGGCCATCTCACTGACCTCCTTTTTCTTTGACCGATCTGTTGATCAGTGATTTCGACATCGTGAACGCGTAGAAGTATCCCAGCGGATCTTTTACCGATGCCATTATGTCTATTATATCATCCTCGCCGCATATCGGATCTTTATCGAGAACCGGGAACAGCGAAGCGATAGCTGTGAACATGCTCGCCCCCATCTCCGTTACAACGGACGTCGGACCGTAGCATCCGCGGCATGGTTGTGCGGCGCGTGTGCACTTTGCGCCGCATCCTCCGACCGTCGCCGGCCCAAGACACAGAATGCCCTGGTCCATGAGGCACTGTTCCGGATCGACGTCAATTTCATGAGGTTCGACGATCTTCGTGATCCTCTTCATCTCCTTCTTACGGGGACATTCATCGCATAACGTCTTCGATGACACGCCTATCATCGTTCCCTTCGGAGGTAATGCCTCACCGTTATACGCGAACGCCGCGACCGCCGCTAACAGCTGTCTTATCGACTCCTGCGTGGGCGGGCATCCCGGTATCGAGTAATCAATATCAATGACCTGATCCAGTGATTTGACGACGTCGTACAATTCCGGTATCGTTATCACACCGTCCTCTGTTTTAACGGATGTCTGCGGTATAACGGGCGCTTTCTGCGTCTCCTGGAACGCCTTCATCGTCGGGCACTGCTTGTACACGTAATCCAATATCTCATCTTTTCCGCCCGGTACGAGGTTCGCGAGCGCCGGCGAGCCGCCGAAGCATGCGCATGTTCCGTACGAAACGACGAGTAAAGACTTCTGTCTCAGCAATTTGACCATGTGCTCGTTCTCGGTGTTCCTCACGGCGCCGTTGATTATCGATACTGTGATCTCTTTATCTTTCATCGCCGCGATATCGCTCTCCTTGCCGTCGGAGGCTATCGGCCACATCACTATGTCGGCCATGTCGCCTATTGTGAGTATACGTTCGTCAGTATCCAGAAGCGAAACATCGCATCCTCCGCACCCTGCCGCCCAGTATATCGCCAGTTTTATCTTTCCTCCCGGCGGCGCTCCCGGAAGCAGCGGGAACGCGTCCAGCGGGTTCGCGGCCTCCTTCGGCGGCTCCTTCACCGGTGCCGCTTTTGCGGGCGCCGCCTTCGCTGCCGTCTTCGGCGCATCGCCCACATTAACGTTCGCCTTCTTCTCATGTTCTTTGCAGCCGCAATTGCAATCCTCTTTGTGCTTGTTCTTGCCGAACAGCCTGTCAAAGAATCCCATTCACTGCACCCCCCTGAGAGGCGTCGGTCCCAATTCCTTTATTGTGTTGACGAACGACGTCATAGTGTTCTGGAATTTTTCACCCTCGGACGCCGAGACCCATTCCAGTCTCAGCCTCTTCGGATCGAATCCGTACTGCTCGAGGACCATCCTCAGCAATGCTATCCTTCTCCTTGCTCTGTAGTTACCGCCTATGTAGTGGCAGTCGGCGGGGTGGCATCCCAATATGATGACACCGTCCGCTCCTTTTGATAACGCCCTGAGCACATGCTCTGGGTCCACTCTCGCGGAGCACATCGTCCGTATTATACGGAAGTTCGTAGGCATCTGAAGTCTCGCGACGCCCGCGCCGTCGGCGCCCGCGTACGAGCACCAGTTGCAGCAGAACGCTATTATCTTAGGTTCAAAGTCGGCCATTGCTCACACCCCCGCCTTTACGCTGAGGCAAGCATCTATTTCCGCCTGTATCTGAACGTTCTTGAACCCTTTCTGTTCCATCGCGCCCGACGGGCACGCGGCGACACAGCAGCCGCATCCCTTGCATAATCCCGGGTTCACGTTGCTCTTGAGCCCGCCCGCGCCGTCGCTTATAATTTCGATGGCGTTATATTCGCAGCATCCTTCGCAGACGCCGCAGCCGTCGCAGTAGTTCTCGTTCACCGATGCGATTATTCCCTCTGACGTTAAGTTCTCTTTGGAAATTATCGTAAGCGCCCTTGCGGCCGCGCCGGCCGCCTGCGCGATGCACTCGTCCATGAACTTCGGCCAGTGTGCGAGACCTGCAACGAAAACGCCTTCCGTCGCGAAGTCCACGGGCCTTAACTTCTGGTGCGCCTCGAAATAGAACCCATCCTTGCTTATCGGTACTTTCAGCATCTTCGCCAGCTCTTCTTTTTCCTCTCTGTCGGGGGACGTTCCGCAGCTCAGGATCACGCGATCAACGGGCACCTCAACATCTTTGCCGAGTATCGTATCGAACGCCTTCACCTTACTGCCGTCGTACTCAGGGAGATCATTGCCGTCCCTGCACCTCAGGAAACGTATTCCGAGGGATGATGCTTCCTTGTATAATTCCTCGCGGAACCCGTATGTTCTGATATCTTTGTGGAACACCGTTATGTTAGCTTTCGGGTCCGCCTTCTTTATCGCTATCGCGTTGTTCAGGGCGTCAGCGCAGCATGTCCTCGAGCAATACTTCACTTTGTCGTTCCTTGAACCGACGCACTGTATGAACGCGATATCCTTACCGGAGAACTTACCGCTTCCCGCCGCAAGTTCCGCCTCGGTGAGTGTCATTACCTTTGCGTCCTTTCCGTAGTTGAACTCCGTCGGTTTGTATTCGGATGCACCGACCGCGAGTATCACCGCGCCTACGGGGTATTCTCCGGAATCGAGCTGCAATTTGAAATTACCGACGAATCCCGGTATGTCTTTCACTTTGGCCTTCTTGTGCACCGTTATTAATTTGTTGCTTTCGACCTTCTTTATCAGTTCCGAGACGAACGAGCCGAGGTCGACGCCGTCAACGCTGTACTTTACACCGATGTACTTCGCCGAGGAGCCGCCCAAGTTCGCTCCTCTTTCAACGAGGTGCACGGGATATCCCTGCGCCGCTACATCCAACGCTGCCGACATTCCCGTTATCCCGCCGCCGATGACCGCTATCGCTCCCGTCACCGGGATCTTCGTTCCCTCCAGCGGCTCAAGGAGCGCTGACTTCGCCACGGCCATTCTGAGAAGGTCCTTTGCCTTCTCCGTTGCTTTTTCCGGTTCGTGCATGTGTATCCATGAGCACTGATCGCGGATGTTGGCCATGTTGAATAAGTATTGATTCAGACCGCCGTCCCTGCAAGCGTTCCTGAATAACGGTTCGTGCGTTCTCGGGGTGCATGATGCGACGACCACGCGATTGAGATCCTGCTCCTTTATCGCGGCGCTTATCGCCTCGAGGCAGTCCTGCGCGCATGCGTACATTGATTTTGACGCATAAACAACACCGGGTAATGACTTCGCATATTCCGCGACCGCGTCCACATTAACGGTACCGCCGATGTTGATACCGCATGAGCATACCCATACGCCCACTCTCGGCGCAACGCCGAAGGTCGCCTTCTCCTCGGGATATTCCTTGGGAGCGCACGGGACGAAGTTCTTATCAACAATGTATGCTCCCGCTTTGGCCGCTGCGCCGGACGCTTCCGCCACCGACGTGGGGATGTCTTTGGGAGCAGCGAACGCACCTGTGACAAATATTCCCTCTCTGCTCGTTGCAAGCGGGTTTGATACCTTCGTATCACAGAACCCGTACCTGTTCAGGTCGATCCCCAATATCTTTGAGAATTCCTCGGCGCCCGTCGGCGGGTTGAGGCCTATCGAAAGAACAACGAGATCGTATTCCGCGGTCTGCGGGTCCCCTTTCGCGTCCGCGAACGAAACTCTTAACTTCTTCGTCACCGCATCTTCTTCGACGCACGCAACGCGTGAGGACCTGTGCATCTTTATCTTGTACTCGTCCTCGGCTCTGTGGATGTACGCTTCGAATTCTTTACCGTACGATCTGATGTCCATGAAGAATATATCTTCGTCAACGTTCGCGTGTTCTTTTGTTATTATCGCCTGCTTCGTCGCGTACATGCAGCACACCGACGAGCAGTAAGGCTGCGAGCCTTTCTTCTCGCTTCTTGAGCCGCAGCACTGTATGAACGCTATCTTCTTCGGTGCCTCGCCGTTGGACGGACACTTGATGTGACCGTGATCGGGACCGGACGCGCACATCATCCTCTCGAACTCCATCGCAGTAACGACGTTGGCGAACCTTCCGTATCCGTATTCGACGGAAAGCTTCGCGTCCCATGTCTGGAAACCCGTTGCGCATATCACCGAGCCGATGTCCAATGTCAGGATCTCCTCTTTGTCCGCGTAGTTTATCGCGCCCTTTCCGCACGTTTTCTCGCATATGCCGCACTTGTCGTTCAGTATCTTGCGGCAGTGGTCGGGGTCGATCACCGCTACCCTGGGAACGGCTTGCGCGTGAGGTATGTATATCGCCTTCCTCGTTGTCAGGCCGAATTCATACTCATCAGGTATGTTCTTCGTAGGACATTTCGCTACGCAGTCGCCGCATCCGGTACATTCGTCCATCTTGACGTATCTCGGTTTTTTCCTGACGGTCACTTTAAAATCGCCCGCCTTTCCCTCGACCTTTACGACCTCGGAATAGGACAGGACGTCTATGTTCGGGTGACCGTTACAATCTGCCATTTTCGGCGAGAGGATGCAAGCGGAACAGTCATTCGTGGGGAACGTCTTGTCAAGGCGGCACATCTTGCCGCCTATCGTGGCGTCCCTCTCGACCAGGTAGACATGGATGTCCCTGTCTGCCAGGTCCAACGAAGCCTGGATCCCAGCTATTCCCCCACCTATAACCAACGCTGACTTTGTCAAATCTCTGCCTCCGTTATATCACTAGTGTTTGGAACTGGAAAGACAGAATACAATGAGGGTTCTTTAATCCTTTCTACGTAACCTTAATATATCTGCTTTCACCTTTAGAAAAGAAAAATATACGGATGGGGCGGAAAATGGGACCCCTTTGTGAAATATCCGGCCCCCCGCAACATAGCCAGCTGTTTGTTTTTTAATACGTTATGAGTTGCATTTCAAGGATATTTTCACTGCCGTTTATTCATCTTGTACTAAAATGATTCGTAATGATACGAAACATATTTTCCGGCGGCGCGGACGGATAAGATTTATTGCCGTTCGTGCATAAGGATGCATGGACGTTCTGATGCTCGCGGCCGTTCTGATCGCCGTTGCGGCCGTTCTGATCGTGATATTCGTAATGCTCGCCGGCACGGAGAAAAAGGTGCACAGGTCGCTCGGCGGCAGGAGGCGGGCGGGCAGGAAGAAAAGGAACGGAGGGGTATGCGGCATATGCTTCGGCGAGATAACCAACAACGATGTGATCGCCCGCTGCGCATGCTCGCAGACATTCCACGATACGTGCGCCCGGCCCACGGGAAAATGCCCGTACTGCGGGCGCCCGTACGATGAACTCAAGACGGAACTGCCTGACTGCGTGAAATGCCCGTCATGCGGTGAGGACGTCGTTGGCAACGTGTGCTCATGCGGCGCGGTGGTGAACCGCGGCGGATTCGTATGCGCATGCGGCAACGAGCTGAATATTAATGACCCTGTATGCGGAAGATGCGGCAGAGAGTACAAGGTGCGCTCGGGGCGCGGGGATAATGAGCTGCAATGACCGTCAAAGAGAAAAGAGGCAGACGAAGATACATTGCGTTCACCGTGGACCCGCGGATGACTAAGGACGCATTGATATCTTTGCTCAGGAAGCATTCCGGCGCACCGCCGTACGTCGTGCAGTGCGCGGAAGGATGGGCGATCGTCCGTTGCGCCCCCGAAGAAACGGACGTCGTTATATCACTGATGTTGCTTACGGACCCTTCGTCCGTATCGCTCAAAACGTCAGGGACGCTGTCGTCGCTCCGTGAAAGGTACGCTGAGCTCAAAAGGCTGCGGCCCGTAAGAAAGGCGTGACGCATGTGTAACACATATATAGTCCCTTAATCTAACGGGTCAATGCAAAGAGGAGGAATATAACACATGCAACCAGGACAAATGGCGTACGACAGAGGGATAACCGTGTTCTCCCCCGACGGAAGGCTGTTCCAGGTAGAGTATGCCCGTGAGGCAGTGAAGAAGGGCACCACCACGATAGGACTGAAGTTCAAGGGCGGCGTGATACTGATCGTTGACAAGAGAGTGCCGAGCAGGCTCGTCGAGCCCCGGTCCATAGAAAAGATATACGGCATCGATTCGCACATAGGCTGCGCAACATCCGGTCTCGTGGCAGACGCGAGGATACTCGTCGACCAGGCGAGGAAGGACGCGCAGATCCATAAGATAACGTACGGCGAGAACATAAGCGTTGAAGGTCTCGTAAAAAAGATATGCGACTTCAAGCAGAATTACACTCAGTACGGAGGCGTCCGCCCGTTCGGCACCGCCCTGCTCATGGCGGGTGTTGACGAATTGGGCGCGCATCTCTTCGAGACGGACCCGTCGGGCGCGCTTGTCGCCTACAGGGCGGGATGCATCGGCGCCGGCAGACCGGTCGTGATGGAAATGTTCGAGAAGGACTTCCGTGATGATATGAGTTACAGCGATGCCGTTCTGCTCGGCGCAAAGGCGCTGAAGGCGGCGATCGATGAGGACCTGACGGCGCAGACCATTGAGATCGGGATCGTCGATTCCGACCGCAAGTTCAGAAGGCTTGCCGAGAATGAGCTCGAGACCCTCATCAAAAAACTTTGAGGTGCGCTCATGGTAAGCCTTGACGATGCGGTTGTCGCAAGACTTGAGTCTCACGGCGAGACGTTCGAGATATTATTGGATCCGAACATCGTGAGATTCATCCGCGAAGGCAAGGACGTGAACGTCGCCGACCACCTGGCGGTGGACGCGGTGTTCAAGAACGCCAGTAAAGGCACCCATCCTCCGGAAGACAAGATAAAAGAGGTCTTCGGCACGGAGGACATCATCGAGATAGCGAAAAGGATAGTCTCGAAGGGAGAGATACAGGTCACCGCGGAACAGCGGAAGGAGATGCTGGAGGCCAAACGCAACCGTATCGTCTCGTACATCGCGAGGAACGCGATAAACCCGCAGACCAAGACGCCGCATCCGCCGGCGAGAATAGAACTTGCGCTTACTGAAGCGAAATTTCACGTCGACCCCTTTAAGTCGGTGGAATCGCAGGTCGAGGAGGCGATGCATCTGCTTCGTCCTCTGCTTCCGATAAAATTCGAAAAGAGCCGCGTCGCGATAAAACTGAGGGCGGACGATTACGGACGGTGTTTCGACGATCTTGCGCATTACGGCATCGTTGAACGCGAGGAATGGCAGGCCGACGGCTCATGGATCGGCCTGATGGAGATACCTGCCGGCGTCATAACCGAGATGACAAGCAGGCTGAATGATAAGACCAGAGGGCACGCAAGCGTGAAGCTCCTCTGAATGATTACGTTAGAGAAGTGATAAAAATGGAAAGAAAACAGGTCGGAGCACGAGAGGTCGTTGTTCCCGGGGATCTGCTGGACGACGGCGGAATGAGACCGGGGAACGGCGCGTACGTGCTTGACGGCAGGATATACGCATCCAGACTGGGTGTGAGGAATGTGTCCTCGGGGACCGTAGGCGTGATACCTCTGAGAGGAAGGTACATGCCGGCGCCCGGGGACATGGTATTGGGAATGATAGTGGACATCGGCCCGTCCAACTGGCTCGTCGACATCAACTCGCCCTATCCCGCTCCGCTCCACGTGAACGAGGTTCCTTGGAAAGTGGAGTTCGGCGATACGTCAAGATTCCTGAAGATAGGCGACATGATAATGGCGAAGATACTCATGGTCGATGAGAGCATGAAAGTTCAGGTGACGATGAACGACTCCGGCCTAAGGAAACTTGAGGGCGGCCGGATCGTTGAGATATCGCACTCGAAGGTCTCACGTGTGATCGGAAAGAGCGGGTCGATGATACAGATGGTCAAGAACATGACCGACTGCAGGATATTCGTCGGCCAGAACGGACGCATATGGGTGGACGGCGAGGCGAATGAGGCCGGCGTGACAGTAGAAGCGATAAAAATGATAGAGCGCGAGGCGCAGACGAGCAATCTTACCGAACGCGTAAGAGAATTCATAGGATCGAAGATCGGGCCCGCGGAGGAATGATCATGAGCGGACAATCAGATTTGGAATTGGTAAATAAAAAAGGAATAAGGCTCGACGGCAGGAAGGCCGGCGAGCTCAGAGATATAAAGATAGAAGCCGGCGTTTTAAAGAACGCGGACGGCTCCGCGTATGTGGAGATAGGAAAGAACAAGGTTCGCGCGGCGGTCTACGGACCGAGGGAGTGCCATCCGAGGCACCTTCAGGACCCGACGAAAGCGATAATTCAGTGCAAGTACAACATGATGGCCTTCTCGGTCAGCGACCGTAAGAGACCGGGCCCGGACAGGCGCTCCGTCGAGATATCGAAGATAATCGCGGAGGCGCTTGAATCGGTGGTCCTTACGGAACTTTACCCGAGAGCGTCGATAGACGTCTACATAGAGATATTACAGGCGAACGCGGGAACAAGATGCGCCGGTCTTACCGCAGCGTCGGTGGCGCTGGCCGACGCGGGAATTCCCATGCGCGATATAATTCCCGCGGTCGCGGTCGGGAAGGCTGACGGCAAGGTATTGCTTGATCTGAACAAAGAGGAGGACAACTTCGGTCAGGCTGATGTGCCGATAGCGCTCATCCCGAAGACGGACGAGATCGTTCTTTTGCAGATGGACGGCAATATGACGCGTGACGAATTCGATAACGCGATAGAGATGGGCGTCGCCGCCTGTCATGAGATATACGAGAAGCAGAAGGACGCGCTCAGAAGGCGTTATTCCGCGGCGCTGAAGGAGGTGGAGGCAGATGAGTAGGGCTGTCATCTCCGACATAAGGAAGAATCAGATGCTCGATCTTCTTAAGGACGGGAAACGCCTTGACGGGCGTGCCCCCGATGAGATACGCGAGATAACCGTTGAGACGGGCGTTGTGGAAAGTGCCGATGGTTCAGCGCTGGTGAGATACGGCGACACGGAAGTTATCGTCGGCGTAAAGATCATTCCCGGAACTCCGTTCCCGGACACTCCCGGGAAAGGAGTGCTGACCACCGGTGCCGAACTCATACCGATGGCGCACCCGCTGTTCGAGTCCGGACCGCCCGGAGAGGAGGCGATAGAACTTGCACGCGTCGTGGACCGCGGTATCCGTGAATCAGGTATGGTGGACGTCGAGAAATTATGCATAAAAGAGGGCGAAGAGGTATGGATGTGCTTCATTGATATTTACGCATTGAACTACGACGGCAATCTCTTCGACGCCGCCAATCTGGCGGCGGTCTCAGCGCTGAGGTCTGCGGTAATACCGGCGGAGCAGTACGGCAAAGGTGATAACGCACCGTTACCGACAACGTGCATACCCGTTTCAGTAACGGCGGCGAAGATAGGAAATACTTTAATACTTGACCCAAATTTCGACGAGGAGCAGATATCTTCCGCTCGTCTTACCGTAACGACGGACGATGACGGCAACTACAGGGCAATGCAGAAGGGCGGCAAAGGTTCAATAACGCTTGACGAACTGACGCAGTGCCTCGACATGTCCGCCGAGAAAGGGAAAATGATAAGGAAGATCATCGGGTGATAAAAATGACCAAGAGAACGGCAAAGGCAGGAAGCTCCGGAAGGTTCGGGGCGAGATATGGTGTGGTCATCCGCAACAGGGTGAAGAACATCGAGCAGAATCAGAAGATCCGTCACGAGTGCCCGGTATGCCACCACGCCTCCGTGAAAAGAGAAAGTTCAGGCATATGGCTGTGCAGGCACTGCAGCGCAAAGTTCGCCGCGTCCGCGTACACGCCCGTTGCAAGAAAAACAATATCACAAGTGTCCGAGTGAGCGTGAGAACCGATGTACAGATGCGGAAAGTGCAACGAACCGATCCGGAATGTCAGCGCGCTCGGACTTCAGTGCGAGAAGTGCGGATCGAAGATCTTCTACAAGGAGAGGCCGAACGTGAAGAAAGTCCTGAGATCGGACTGATACCATGATGAGCGCAGTGCTTACCGTGACAGGGAATGCGGACGTGATATTATCATCCCTGTTGCCTGAGACCGGGCGCGAGCTGCCGAGGACGGAAACCAATATCTCCTGCTACGGGGATACTGTGACCGTCAGAGTGATCGCGCAGGACGCCTCGGCGATGAGAGCGGCACTGAACTCATACCTAGGATGGATAAGGATAACGGAAGACATAGGAAAGATGTGATGACCATGAACAACATAAGCCCCCAGTTACAGAACCAGATCACCCAGTTCCAGCAGGTGCAGCAGCAGCTGCAGGCGGTATCGACGCAGAAGATGCAGATGGAGATGCAGAAACGCGAGATCGAAAGGACGAAGGAAGAATTATCGAAGTCGACCGGTGACGTCTACAAGAACGTCGGCTCGCTTCTGATAAAAGCGGAAAGTAAAGATTCGGTCGCGAACGAGCTCGACGAGACGACGGAGACGCTGGAAGTACGAATCAAGGCGCTGGACCGTCAGGAAAAGAGCCTGCGTGAAAAGTTCCAGAACCTTCAGGAAACGATAAACAAAGCTATGCCGCAGTGATCCCGCGGCAGCGCCGTTCTGACGGCATGGCGGACGCGGACGGTGTGAGCGCAAAGCTTACCGGCCTCTCACGAACTTAACGTAATCTGCCTTGCCTATTCCGTATATCTCTTTCATCATCCTTTCCAGCGTATCGGAATCGCTTGATAATATCATCACTTCGAGACATTTCCTGTTCTGCAGATGCGAATGCAGCTGCGTTCTTATCGTTCTCTCGTACTTATGCTGAAGCATCCCTATCCACTGATCGTCGTGAGTACTGTGCACAACGATGAGAACGCCTTCGACGTCGCCGTCCATTCTTTCCATGTCCTTCATTTCCGATCCGGCCATCTTTATTGATGCGCGTACGGCTTCGCTTCTCCCGGAAAGCCCGAGGCTTTCCCGTAATTTTTCAAGGGATTCGATGCTCTCATCGGGCAGGGACACGCTTATCACTGTCATTTTTATCACCTTATTAAGAAATATATCCGTTTGAATATATAAGTTAATAACAGTACGGCAAACATTTAATAATGATTGCCGCTCCCTCGGACAATGTTCGAGGATACGGACCCGTACATCGTCCTGCTGGTGTTCGCGCTTGTCATAATGATAATGTCGCTGGCCGGCGCGTCCGTTCCTCAGATGAGGAAGATGGACTCGAGAAGGATACATCTTATGGTGGCCCTCTCTGCCGGGATCTTTCTCGGCATATTATTTTTCATGCTTCTTCCGGAAGCGTTCGAGGAATCCCCGGATGCGATGGACGCCGTCCCGTGGATGGTCGGCGGGTTCCTTGCGGTGCTGTTCATCGACGTGATGCTGAAGAAGATGCATATGAGCACATGCGCATGCGAGGAGTGCACTGACAGGGAGCACGGGCACGAGCTGACGACGCTCTCCGCGTTCGTCGGGCTTGCGATACACGCGGCGGTGGACGGTATCGTGCTCAGCGTTGCGCTGAGCGCCGGCGATGATATAGGGCTTATGGCCCTCGCCGGCATATCGCTGCACAAGTTCGTCGAGCTCTTTGCGCTGTCGTCCACGTTCAAGCTCACGGACATTCCGAAAAAGAGCGTTCTCGTTTATCTGATACTGTTCGCGCTTATCACGCCGGCGGCCGCGTTCCTCTCCATGCCGGTGATGGACGCGATCGACGGCGTGGAGATATTCATACCGCTGGCCGTCGCCGCGGGGACGTTCATGTACGTCGGCGTTTATGCTTTACTGCCGGAGGCGTTCCATGAGCGCCGTGACGGCCACATCGCGTTCACGCTTGTCGTGATCGGATTGATCACGATAGCCGCCCTGTCGGTGATGATGGGCGGTCATGCGCACTGAGCCGATGACGCGGGACGATCGCCGTCGCCGGCCTGACGGCCGCGCATTGAATGCCGGTTGCCGCGCGTGGGCGGAAACTAAATAAGTATCGTTATAATATCTCGTGACAGACCGCCGTAATGCCGCCGGAGGAGGGATCGTGCTGAGAACAGAACAAGAAGTTCCTGACCATGTGAAGATCGCATCGTTCATATTCCTTGATGAATACCGGTCAAAGAACCGTGACGATCCGAGCGGCATTGTGTACAATAAATTCATGACGCTGCTCAATTCTGAATTGAAGAAGGACAAGATAGACCTTCGTTTGCCGCATTGCTGGTACAGGTGGGGCGATGAGGTCGTGAGATATCACATGCCCTATCTCTATTGGGATCATGATGATCCGCGATACACGACGGTCCTCTGGAAAGGAAAAAGCCCAAGATACCGTGTCGATGATCCGGTCGTTCTGAGGATCAAAGAATTCTCCGGCAGATTCATTGATAAGTATTCCGGCCCGGAGGGAGCGGAGATGGCGATAGACAAGGTCTATGAGAAGGCCCCGTTCAAATTTCAGAATGAATACAGAAAGATGAGGGAAAGCCTGAAAATAGTAAAGAACAAGGTTCCTCCAGATAATTACGTTAATTCTGTTGTTATGCCGCTGTTCAAGAATGCGATGGATGTGTTTCCCAAGGAATTCTCCGACATCGGGGACATCAAAAAGGATTTTGAAGAGGTATTCGGCATATCCGCCGGAAGAGGGGCAACTGTCCGTGAGTTATTCGAAATGGCTGAGGACTTCTGGTTCTTTTTCTGTTACCATCTGAGACTTCATCCCAAATGCCGTGAAAATGTGCCAAGGTCCACGCTGGATATCTGGGAAGAGGCGATACCCTGGGAAACGGAGATGTATGAACGCGGTCTGCAGAACAATGTCCATGAATTTTACAACGGATGCCCTCCGAACCCTACGGCGGACAGACTGCTGGAGAAATGGAAAAAAGATACGGATGAGTTCGAGAAACTGCTTGAAGCATATCCTGATGACATGGACGACATGTATGAGTTCCTGCACGGAAAGGGTCGGTAAAGCGTATGTCCGATCACAGACCGCCTCTTCTGATGGACACATGCGCGCTCAGCAAGGATTTTTTAAAGTGGCTGAGAACGTATAATCCGGCCAAATCGATCTCATCCGTCACGTACATGGAATATTGCATTTACATGGTCGGAACAAAGAACATGTCCGTTGAAGAAGTAAGCAGCATACTGAGGCACGCAGGAATATCCATACAGCCGTTCGGCAAACATCAGGCAGAATATGCATCAGAATTCATGACCCGGCGTACGATAGAAAGATGCAGGACATGTAACAAAATAGACTGGAATGATTGCATGGTTGCTGCGCATGCGCCCATAGCGCCTACCGTAATCGTCACTGAGAACGTAAAGGACTTCCCGTACCTGGACGGGCGTGTTATCACTCCGAACGACGCCATGAAAAGATACGGCCGCTTATGACGATGACCGGCGACCCGTCATCGCTTTATCGCTTTGACGGCGTACGATCTGCCGTCCCTTATCTTTATCTCTTCGGCCGAGAACCCGTTCTCCTCCGCCGCCGCTATCAATTCGGCCGGCGTATATTTCCTGAACCCGTATTCGGTGTAGCTTGATCTGTCAAGCCATTCCTTTGTATAAGCTACGTTCAGAAATATGCCGCCCGGCCTGAGATTCGAAAATATCTCCTTCAGTCCTGCGTTAAGGTCCGGCCAGAAATAGATTGTGTTGACGGTGTAAACAATATCGAATTCCTGCTCAAAGGGTATCGCGTCCGCCGATCCTTCCGATAATGTAAGACGGCCTTCGGATATCGCTTTATTGTTTCGTTTGGCCGCCGCCGTCATCATGCCGGAAGATATCTCGACACCGTAAAAGACCGCTTCCGAACTTTTTAAAAGATGTTTCAGAAGCACACCGTTCCCGAAACCTATCTCAAGGCATGTTCCGCCCTTCGGAACATGTTCCTCAACGGCCGCATACATCTCACGGTTCATCCTGTTCATGAGGAACGCGGCGATCCTTCCTCCGAACCCTTCCGGCCTTCCGAACTGCCGCGCCCAATACTCTTTGAATCCTGACATAGAAGTCCTGCCAATTCCTTTACCAAGACGGCCGCCGATGATTATAACAGTTCTGATGTCTCGTGATCAATGACAATGTTTTTTATCCTGCGTCCTTTAATGATGTACGATAAAAATGGCGGACGCGCTTGTTGTCAGGGACCTGAGCAAAAGATACGGCGACCATTTGGCGGTGGACAACGTAAGCTTTTCTGTGAAAGAAGGAGAGATATTCGGCCTTATCGGTCCCAACGGGGCAGGAAAGACAACGACGCTTCGTATAATCTCCACGCTTCTGACGATGACGTCCGGTTCCGTCTCGGTGTGCGGGAATGATATGCGCACCGACGCCGACGGAATAAGGAAATGTATAAGTTATTTACCTGAGGACGCCGGCGCGTACAAAGATCTGACCGGCCGTTCTTATCTTAATTTCATGGCCGGATTCTTCACCGGCGGCAGCGACACGGAAAAGATGGTCGCCAAAGGCATAGGCATAGCGAACCTCGGCGAAAGGATCGATTCCAAGGTGTCGACATACAGCAAAGGGATGATGCGCCGTCTTCTCATCGCGAGGGCGATAATGCCCGGTCCCAAACTTGCGATACTCGATGAGATAACATCGGGACTCGACGTAATGAACGCATTCGAGATAAGGGACGTTGTCCGTAATATAGCAAAGGACGGCGTTTCTGTGCTCTTATCGTCGCACAATATGTTCGAAGTCGATCAGTTATGCGACCGCATAGCGATGATCGACAACGGTAAAATGATATTGGAAGGGACACCGTCGGAACTCAAGGAAAGGTTCGGTGTCGATACGGTGGAAGAAGTATTCATCAGAGCGGCGGTGAAAAGATGAATCACCTCTGGAATCTTATACGCAAGGAACTGAAAGAATTGCTCACGCCCGCGTCCGTCATTTCGATAATCGTCGTCGCCGTGGTGTTCGCGTCCATGGGCGGAATGATAGGTTCGGAAACGGAAAAACTGGAAGAGCTGCCGACGATAGGTGTGATAAACGGCGATGACGACGGCAGCAGCGACTATTACGACGTCGCCTACGATTACATGCAGGGAATTTACGGAAGCTCAAGCGACCGCATAATCGGGTTCAGCTCCGACTTTGACGACGTTGATTCCATATTGAAGGAGATGGACGAGCGCGGCGTGTACATCGTGCTGGCGTTTGACGCCGATTATTCGAATGACATAGCCGCTGGTGGTCAGGGTATCATAAACGTCTACTGGGGCGAAGTGAGGACGGGAGCGTTCGGAGCGGTCTCGACGTACATCGTGGACAGTCTGATATCAGGCATCAACACGGAAACGGCAGCGGGCATAGTGGGCGGCGAGGAAAAGCTGTTCCCGGTACATTCGAACAACTTCACGATGTTCAACGGAAAGATATACGAAAAAACGACGCCTTCCGACATATCGAGCGCGTTACAATCGCAGTCGATACTCATGCCGATTCTTATCATGATCATAATTACGATGATCGGAGGCATGATAATATCGTCTATGGGCAACGAGAAGGAGAATAAAACATTGGAAACGTTACTTACGCTTCCCGTTAAAAGAACAACGATAGTCAGCGGCAAGCTCATCGGATCTGCGATCGCCGGCCTTATCTTCGGTATCGTATATCTCGTCGGGATGTACTTTTACACGAACAGCATGTCATCGGGATCGTTATCACTCAGCAGCCTTGGTCTTACGTTATCGATAACGGACTGGGGCATCGTCGCCGTTGTGATATTCCTGGCGATACTTTCCGCGTTGGGGATCTGTATGATATTGGGCGCATTCGTGAAGAACTACAAGGCCGCCCAAACGCTGACGCTGCCGATAAGCGTGCTTGCGATGATCCCTATGTTCGTGACGATGTTCACCGATTTCAGCACATTGCCGGCGGTGTTCCAGGTCATACTCTTTGCGATACCGTTCACGCACCCGATGATGATCATGAATAACATCATGTTAGGTAACACACTGATGATATGGGCCGGCCTCGGTTATCTGTTATTGTTCTCGATGGTCACGATATACATCACCGTCAGAATATACAGATCGGACATATTGCTTACCGGTCTTGTCAGAAAGAAAGGTAAGAAGAGTATATTCTCGATATTCTCGAGAGCGCGTGACTGACGCCGTTATATGCTTTCGTCCGCAGAAACAACAAAATACATCATACCGATGGCGGTATCATGTTGGAACGGACCGGCGATCTGCTGAGGAACAAGAATAAAGTGATATTGGTGCACGGGAACGCCGATATGGACGCCGTGGGCTCCGCCTATGCGATCGCCGTGTGCTTTCCGCCGGCACGAATATACGCGCCCGGAGGTGTGGACAGGGTCGCGAAGATGGTGATGGACAAGCTGGGCGTCGAGATACTCGATGAATGCGATATCACGGAATACGAACTCGTTGTCGTTACCGATACGTCGTCCCCGGAACAGTTCAAACCCGGCTGCGCCGAGATACCGAAGGACAGTGTCATAATAGATCACCACCGGCCGACCGGCAAATGGGACAATATGAATTTTATTTGCGATGAGAGCAAAGTATCGTGCTGCGAACTGGTCTATGATATCATCCGCGCATCGGGTATCGCGGTTGACCGCGATACAGGAATGGCATTGCTCTGCGGCATGCTCACCGACGGCGGTCATTTCTCATTCGCGAACGCACAGATGCTCAGGACGTTCGCCGATATCATGGACGAAACGGGCATAGGAATGGACGAGGCGATGGACTTTCCGCGCTCGGAGGTGGGAATGAGCGAGCGCGTCGCCGTCATGAAAGGAATGGAACGTTCCAAATTCGAACGCATCGGCGACATGATCGTCGCAACGTCGTACGGCGGAAGCTATGAGGCGTCCGTTTGCAAAGCGCTGCTGAACGCGGGCGCGGACGTTGTTTTCGTAGGCTCGCAGCGTGATGACACGTTCAGGCTGAGCGCGCGTGCCGGCCAAGATATGGTGAGACGGGGCATACATTTGGGCGAGATCATGAAGGGCATCGGCAGCGAGACCGCGAGCGACGGCGGCGGCCACGGCGGCGCAGCCGGGTTGTCGGGAACAGGCGACGTGGAGGCGATGCTGCACATATGCATGCAGCGGACGATGGCTGAATTCCGCAATATGAGAAATGACGGCTCAGAGCCTGCCTAACTTCTTCAGAACGCCTTTCATCGCATCGAGATCCTCAGGCTTTGATGAGAAGAATGACCGTATCGGTCCCAGCACGCTTATCAGTGCCTCGGCGACACCTTTCTTCAGGTCCATCGGATGAAGCTTTCCCGAAAAATACGATTCCGCGACGTCATCGTATGAACTGAATGACATAGGTCCCCCGAATTTCTCGGGACGGTTGATGCTCATCGCCCCGGTGCGCGGCATTATGACGTGTCTGCATATCATGAGCACCGGGTTCGTTGTTTCCTCAGCTCTTTCCGGGGGGCAGAACGCCTTGTTCATCTTTCTTCGTATGTCGTCGTCGCTGTCGTGAAGGTTCACGCCGCTGTCCGGGTCGCTCTTTGACATCTTTGACGCGGCGGGGTCCATGCGGTCGCCGCCCTTCAGGCCGGGCAGAAGCGGTGTGTGCAGCGCTATCGGCTTCTTCCATCCCAGCTTTTCGGCGGCGTCGCGGGCGAGCATGTGCGCCCTTCTCTGGTCCATGCCCGCGTATGCGACATCCACGTCAAGGCAGAATATGTCGGTCGCCTGAAGTATCGGGTAGAACATCTTTGATGAATCCACTTCCGCTTCATCTTCTGAACGTCCCATGATGGTCATCGCCCGCTTAACTCTTGAGAGAGATGTTGCCTTTGCGATCTTGATCGCCTTCTCCCAGTATTCTATTCCGTTCAGCATATCGCTTGCGTACACGTAACTGATACGTTCCCTTGGAACACCGAGCGCCTCGAAACAGTCCTCCATGTATTTGGCGCATATCCTTATGTTGTCGATGTCGCCGCCCAGTTTATCGTTAATGTATGCGTGCCAGTCCGCCCAAAGGACCGTTACGTCCATGTCCGCGTCGATGAGGTCGCGTATCTTCGACGCGACCAGCGCCCATCCGAGGTGCACAAGGCCCGAAGGCTCGAATCCTATGTATGCCGTCGGACGGCCGTCCTTTGAGAGCAAGGCTCTCAGTTCGTCTGCCGTTACGGCC
>JGI24702J35022_10000584_pt1 | contig 22151 bp, 15 predicted proteins | sample TergutTh196P4_FD_35022 | JGI IMG/M metagenome (IMG submission 35022)
GAGAAAATGGCGCGTCCATAAAATAGTTTTACTTGCCACTAGTATTTATAGCTCGCCAAATTTGCAACACCATGTGGGTTGCGGGCAAAGCCCGCTTTAGCAACTTACGGCCCAGGAACTGCAGTAAAAAGCGAGTTGTTTAAGCCGGAAGTTGCTAAAGAATATTCTGTTACATTCAAGGGATGCGGCGACCCCTTTCGGCCGCCCCTCCCTTTATTATTGTATAATTTACAGGAGATTTTGTCTGTTGTCAGGAATAATGAAAGGGAGGCTTTATGGAAGAATACCTGCTACAAATTAAACAGGTGAGCAAATCCTTTCCGGGCGTTAAAGCCCTTGATCAAGTGAGCATAAACGTCCACGCAGGCGCCATTCATTCGCTGATGGGCGAGAATGGCGCGGGAAAATCCACTTTAATGAAATGCCTGTTTGGCATATACTCCGCTGATAGCGGCGAGTTCATCCTGGAAGGTAAAAAGGTGAGCTTTTCGAGCGCCAAACAGGCTATGGAACATGGGGTCTCAATGGTTCACCAGGAGCTGAACCAGGTTCACACCCGCAGCGTCATGGAAAACATCTGGCTTGGTCGGTTTCCTATAGGTTTGACCGGCATTAACCACAAAAAGATGTACCAGGACACACTCGCCATTTTTGAGGATCTTGGCATCTCCATTAATCCTAAAGCTATAATCCAGACCCTTTCGGTGTCGCAACGCCAGATGGTCGAGATTGCAAAAGCCGTATCGCACAAAAGCAGAATACTCGTTTTTGACGAACCAACTTCTTCTCTCACTGATAATGAAGTGGATCACCTGTTCCGAATAATCTTTGACCTTCGCGGTCGGGGTTGCGGGATTATATATATATCACACCGCATGAGCGAGATTCTTAGAATCTCGGACGAAGTCACCGTGCTGCGCGACGGTAAGCATGTAGCGACGTCTCTCGCATCGGAGCTTACAACGGACAAAATCATCACGCAGATGGTTGGGCGGGAACTGGAAAACGTCTATCCCCCTAAAGACAATAAACCCGGAGAACCTGTTCTTAAGGTGGAGGGACTCACAGCCCTATACCAGAACCTCAAAGATGTTACCTTTGAACTGCGGAAAGGCGAAATCCTCGGCGTGGCGGGTCTTGTAGGCGCAGGGCGAACCGAAATGCTGGAAAACCTCTTTGGCCTCGCCACCGCAAAATCGGGCAGGATAATCAAAAACGGAGTAGCGCTCAAAAACAAAAACACCAGGCAGGCAAAAAAATCAGGCTTTGCCATGATCACTGAAGAACGCCGCTCTACTGGAATATTCGGCGTCCTAAGCATTCGCGAAAACACAACTATTGCAAATCTCGAAAAATATAAGGTTAGAGGCCTTTATCTCAGCCAGAGGAAAATAAACGCCGCTACAAAATGGTCTATTGATACGCTCAAGATTAAAACACCTGATCAGCGCACAAAATTAATGGCTCTTTCCGGCGGCAACCAGCAAAAAGTAATTCTGGGGCGCTGGCTGCTGACAGAGCCGGATATCCTGTTGCTGGACGAACCCACCAGGGGAATAGACGTTGGCGCGAAATATGAGATATATCAATTGATAATCGACCTGGCAAAGCAAGGAAAGTCAATTATAATGGCGTCGAGCGAATTACCCGAGCTGCTTGGTATATGCGACAGGATACTTGTGATGTCCGGCGGATACCTTACGGGCGTCGTAAACGCGCGCAAAACCAGCCAGGAAGAAATTATGGCTCTCGCCGCAAAATGTGTTTAGAATTGCTTCCTGCTTAAGTTGCGCTTTATGGTCGCGCTTTATGATTGCGTTTTATGAATGCGCGTTATGGTCGCATGTTATGATTGTGTTTTATGATTGCTCGTTATGATTGCATTTTATAACTGTTCTTTATGATTGCATGTTGTGGAGGAGGCGATATTTTGAATATCAATAAGCAAGGCGCCATGCCGGGCATTGCCGGCGGAATACGGCGCCGTTGGAGAGAATACCTATCGCTCGACAGGAAAGGAAAGATGGTTTGGTGGAGCAATTTCCTGGTGCGCAACGCGATTTACATTATCATTGTCCTTCTGGTTATATATGTTCAATATTACAGTTCGCAGGGCGGGTTTGCCAACACCTTTCTCTCACTCCGCTCAATCATCGACATCTTCAGGCGCGCCGGTTCGAGCCTGTTTCTGGCTTTGGGCGTGGGCGGCATAATCGTGTTGACCGGAACAGACCTTTCGGCAGGCAGGATTATGGGCCTGACAGCCTGCATTTGCGCTTCCCTCCTGCAAAACCCGGTAGCCGAATACAGCGCTAAGATGTTTCCTGATATGAACGCGCCCCCAATAGTTTTCGTGATACTGCTATCAATGGTTGTCGGCGGCGCCATCGGCGTATTTAACGGCTTTTGCGTCGCTAATTTCAAACTTCATCCCTTCATTGTCACCCTTGCCACCCAATTGATATTATACGGCGTCGTCCTGATGTACGTACAATTGGGAACAAACGGCGGCGGCCCCATATCCGGGCTAACCGAACCCTATAAGGAAGTTGTAAAAGGCAACGTATTTATCGGAGAAACCCCCATTCCATATTATGTGTTCTACGCTATTGCCGCAACCGCAATTATGTGGTTTATATGGAACAAAACCACGCTTGGCAAGAACATGTACGCCGTTGGGGCAAACCCTGAAGCAGCCAATGTTTCTGGTGTTTCCGTCATGAAAACTACTATTCTGATATTCACCATTGCCGGCATCCTTTACGGTTTTTCCGGCTTTATTGAAGCTGCCAGAATCGGCTCTAATGGTCCGACGACAGGAGTAAACGCAGAGCTTGACGCGATTGCGGCATGCGTTATCGGCGGCGTATCTTTCACAGGCGGAACCGGTAAAATCAGCGGTATTGTCACCGGCGTCATACTTCTCCAGATTATCAGCGTCGCCCTGCAATGGCTTGGCGTGTCTTCAGACATGCAATACATTATTAAAGGCGGGATTATTCTGGTAGCTGTTGCAATTGACATGCGCAAATACCTTTCAAAGAAGTGAGAAATTAGCAACTTACGGCCCAGGAGCGCAAATAAAAAACGAGTTGTTTAAACCGGAAGTTGCTAACGCCGCGCGAGAGCGCGGTGCGCAGGCATCGCCTGCGTGAGGCGAGGGGAACCACGCTTCGCCGAGCCGAGTTGGGTTGCGGGCGTTAGCCCGCTTTATCAACTTACGGCCCAGGAACGTCAATAAATTAAGAGTTGTTTAAACCGGAAGTTGCTAACGCCGCGCGAATAGTGCGGCGTTAGCGCATTGCGCGGCGCCAGCGAATTGCGAGGCGCCAGCGCTTCGCACTCGTGAGGCGAGGGGTACCGCGCTTCACCGAGCCGGCTTGGGTTGCGGGCGAAGCCCGCTTTAGTTTAGATATCATGAAAAAAATGAGATATAATAATGAGATATAATAAGAGAAATTAGATATAATGAGAGAAGCGAATGAGGTTAGATACGTGAAAGAAGCGTGTGACAAGAGAGAGGTCAGATATGAAAGTAGCGGGTAACGCGAGAGAGGTCAGATAAATGAAAGAATCAGTTGAAGTAGTTGTTTCAGGCGCCACATTGAATGCGTGGTTTCATAGTGATATAAATGAGTTCGCCAGTAAATTTGGCGACAGGGACGGGGTTCGGCTCTTCTCTGCGCCCGGGCGGGTTGAGATAGGCGGCAACCACACAGATCACCAGTGCGGTCGAGTTCTGGCGGCAGCGATAAATCTAGACGCGTCAGCTGTCGCAAGGGCTAACGGTCAGGACAAAGTCCGGCTCTATGACGTCAACTTCGGATCAAGCGAGATTTGTCTGAGCAAGCTGGACATAAACAACGATGAACGTGGGACAACCGCTGCCCTCGTCCGTGGCGTGGCTGCGTGGTATTCGAATAATGGATTCCCAATAGGCGGATTTGACGCGGTAATCTCGTCTAACGTACCCATCGGGGCGGGCTTATCCAGTTCTGCTGCTTTTGAGGTGCTGATAGGCAATATCTTCAGGGGATTGTACAGAGCGGATATTTCACCGATAGAGATTGCCAAAGCAGGCCAATTTTCAGAAAACAAATACTTTGGCAAGCCCTGCGGACTGATGGATCAGACAGCGTCAAGCTTCGGAGGGCTAAACATTATAGACTTCCGCGACATGCAAAAACCTCTTGTAACACAGGTCGACGCTAATTTCCCCGGATATTCCCTATGCGTCGTTTCAACAGGCGGATCGCACGCCGACCTCACGCCTGACTATGAAGCCAACATAATGGAGATGCAGTCTGTCGCGGCGTATTTCGGCAAGAAATATCTGAGGGAAGTCCCTTCGGACGAGTTCTATTCCTCTATAAGCAGAATGCGCCATTTAGGCGATAGGGCTATATTACGCGCCATACACTTTTTTGGGGACAATGAGCGCGTCCTGAAACAGGCTGACGCACTGAAAAACGGTAATCTGGCAGTTTTTCTTGAACTCGTGGTCGAGTCAGGGCGTTCGTCATTGGCTTACTTGCAGAATGTGTATAGCCCTTCAAACCCTCAACAGCAGGGGCTGACGCTTGCATTGGCGCTCTCCGAGAAAATCCTCGCCGGGGCGGGCGCATGGCGGGTCCATGGCGGTGGTTTTGCGGGAACTATCCTGGCGTTTGTGCCAAATGATATGAAAGAACAATACAACCGCAGCATGTGTGACGTCTTTGGCGAAGGCTGTTGCCAGTTTCTGAGCATACGCGAAGAGGGCGGAGTAGAAGTAATAATGTAAGTAGGAAAGGAGCAGTGTAAATGGCAATATTTGTGACGGGCGGGGCCGGCTACATTGGCAGCCACACGGTATTAGAACTACTGGCGCAAGGTTTTGACGTTGTTGTGGCAGACAATTTTTCAAATAGCAAACCCGAAGCGGTCACACGCGTAAAGCAGTTAGCCGGTACAGATTTTCCCTTTTATCAACTGGATGTGCGAGACATCCGCCAGCTTGATCGCGTTTTCAACGGACACAGGATAGATTGCGTAATTCATTTCGCCGGGCTGAAAGCCGTTGGAGAGTCAGTTAACGAGCCGCTCAGGTATTATGCGAATAACCTTAGTTCAACAATTGAGCTTTGCAGCGCCATGCAAAGACATAACGTAAGTCGATTCATCTTTTCCTCCAGCGCCACAGTATATAGCGGGAACAACGCCATGCCGCTCACCGAGGAATCCGACGCCGGCGGCTGCGCCAACCCATACGGTTGGACGAAATACATGTGCGAGCAAATCCTGAGGGATACAGCCAGCATCGGAAAGAACTGGGCCGTGGCCCTGTTGCGCTACTTCAATCCTATCGGCGCCCATGAAAGCGGGCGAATAGGCGAAGACCCGCAGGATATACCGAACAATCTTATGCCGTTTATCTCACAAACCGCTATTGGGCGCAGGAAGTGTTTGAACATATTCGGAGGCGACTATGACACGCCTGACGGGACTGGCGTACGCGATTACGTCCACGTAGTTGATCTGGCTGCGGGGCATGTATCCGCAATCAAGTATCTCGAACGTGTTGCGGGCGTCAGCGTGTTCAATCTGGGTACTGGCAAAGGCATCAGCGTCCTTGAGCTGGTTTCGGCATTTGAGGAAGCATCCGGCGTTAGCATCCCAAAACAGATCGTGGGCCGGCGCCCCGGGGATCTGCCAGTCTGCTACGCCTCTACAGAAAAAGCAAGACGGGAACTTGGCTGGGCGGCGCGCAAGACTATAGCCGACGCCTGCGCAGACTCCTGGCGGTGGCAGAGCGACAACCCAAACGGTTATACAGATAACTTGGGTCAGTAATATTTTTGAGAGGTTCAGAGTAATACTCTTGAGCGGATCAGAGTTGTATTTTGGGACTGTTCAGCATAACATTTTTGAGCAGATCAGCGTTGTTTTTTGGACGGGTCAGAGTAATATTTTTGAGCAGATCAGGAGGGGATCAGAGTATTATTCTTTAGAGGTCCAGAGTAATACTCTTGGGCGGATCAGAGTTGTATTCTTGCGGGCTAGAGTAATATTTTTGGGCGGGATTCTTGCATTTTACTGCATTATATATATACTTAGTATAAGTCATTGTTATTGTCGTTTTATTATTCATAATATTTGTCGATGTTTTAATCTTTATATTTGAGGGGAATAATGGATAAGTCAAAGTCATTTAATGTGCGAAAGTTTGTAATGTTAGCGTTGTTCACTGCAATAGTAGTCGTGTTGCAGTCCATAGGCGCGTTCATCCGGTTCGGGCCATTTTCTATATCGCTTGTACTATTGCCGATTGTTGTCGGCGCCGCGCTGAACGGTATGTTTGCCGGCTTCTGGCTCGGTTTAGTATTTGGCTTAGTAGTGCTGTTCTCTGGCGACGCTACGGTATTTATGGGGATAAACCTGCCGGCAACAATTTTGGTTGTACTGGGGAAAGGCGCATTCGCGGGTCTTGCCGCCGGTACGGTACACAAATTGCTAGCGAAAAAAGGACGGACAGTTGCGGCTTTAGCAGCGGCAATTGTCTGCCCTGTTATAAACACTGGTTTGTTCGTTGTCGGTTTATATGCGTTTTTTTGGCCGACGATCTCGGAATGGGGAACTGCCGCAGGGTTTACCAACACTGCCGCATACGTATTTCTAGGTATGATAGGAGCAAACTTCTTGTTTGAGATTGTTGTAAACGTTGTTCTCAGCCCTGTTATTGTGAGGTTGGTTCAATACGCTCAGGAAAGACGAGCGACCGCGTCATAGGCGCCGTCCCTAAGTACTGCCGTATTGCTTAATTGCAGGATTACGGGATTACGGGATTACGGGATTACGGGATTGCCGGTTTACAGGATCACCGTATTGCTTAATTACAGGATTACGGGATTACAGAATAACGGGAATACAGGATTATGGGATCACCGGTTTACCGGATTAACGCATTGCTTGATTACTGGATTGCCGGATTACAGAATGACGGGAATACAGGATTATGGGATTACCGGTTTATCGGATTAGTGGGCAGCCGTTTCCCTGTCTATAATTACACAGCCGCCCCTTAACGGTCACAAAAGCACGGTTACACAGGCAATACCTTTCGCCGAAGGGAATGATCATATCAATGAGTGTTTTTTGGGAAGACTACTACAGTATTTTACAGGTTCATTACAGGGCGGAACCTGATATGATCTCCACTGCGTATAGAAGGCTCTCGAAAAGGTATCACCCGGATATAAACAGGAGCAAGTACGCCGAAGATATGATGAAGAGAATAAACTTAGCCTATAGCGTCTTGATAGAAGCTAAGAAAAGGGCTGAGTACAACAGGGAGTGGCTGGAACGAATGGAAAAGGGGAAACAGGCCTCTTCCTCCGGCGCCGGTTCTCCGGCAAACCGACCACACACCCGTATCGAGGACGCTTGCGCGCAACTTGAAACGTATTATAGATCGATTTCAATGAAAGATTATGACGCCGCTTATGCATGCATCTCAAAAGCCGATAAAAAAAACATAAAGCATAACGATTTTTTGAGGTGGCAGACGGCTGTGAGTAAATCTGTGGAGTTGGGCGAAGTCAGCGTCAGTTTCTTTAAAGAATTCTTCGACAAACGCATTGGCAGAAATATATATGATGAAGTTATCGAGTTTAGCGTAAGTCTGTGCGAAAAGGATTTAAAAGATAACATAATTAAGGAATACGCCGCTTCAAAGAGTATGGTCTTTGAGAAAGGTGAATGGCGGGTTTACTTGGGATATTCCAGTGTAAAGCCGCTGATTGCGCGATTTGAGGATGGCAAGGATATCAGTATTGACGCGAGGGCTGCTGTGGAGAGCTGGTTGATACAACAATCCAAAAAGGATAGTCTAACGCTGCTCCCAAATATTTCTGGCTTTCTTGAAATGTCCACAGCCGAAACAGCGCGTTCAGACAGGTATGACAATATTTTTTCGGTTGCCGCTTTTGAGGTTGTATACAAAGGGAATAAAAAACAAAATGCGGAGTCTACGGAAAAAATGACTATATTTGCAGCCAAAGTCATTAAACATAATCTCAGAAACATTGACATACTGTGCCGCTGGAAGGACATGAAATTCTTCGCTTTGCTCCCCGAGACCGACATTTTAAAAGCGAGCCGCGCAGTAAACAGGATTTGCCGGGCATTTAATAAAAAAGCATTGGAGTACGATAGGAATATGTATAAGAGCAAAAAGGGTGATTACTATGCAATATATGCGGGTACGCGCCAGTATGATTTTGAGTCAATTGAATCAACAATGAAAAAGTGTAACGCAAATCTCGGACTTGCAAAGAGGACAGACCGGTTCAGGGCGGTCACGGGCATCTATACGAGGTTGAGGAGTATTGGGGTTTCGGGGCGGTTTGTCTTAAAAAGAACGCGCCAGATTATTTCACTCCTCCTATTGGTTTCAATATTATTCCACGCAATACAACCGATTTTTAATGTTTCTTTGTTTAATTCGCTCTCAGATATGCCATTGTTAAGACAGTTAGCGCCAATTTCAGCCTATGCCGTGTCCGAGGCCGCTCAACCAGACTCAACTGCGCCTAACTCCGGTGTAACGTTTTCCGATGTGGCGCGCGGGTATTGGGCCTACGCGGACGTTATGTCTCTTGCGTCTGCGGGAATTGTTATTGGAGACGGAAGCGGCAACTTTGAGCCTGATCGGGCTATTACCCGCGGAGAATTTGCGGTTATGCTGAGCCTTACGCTTGAGAAAGCGGCTCAAGGCGTGACGGAGCAGGGACTGCGCATAAAAACCCCACAACTTGCCGATCCAACCATCCACTATAAGCTTGACGATCTTTCCGAAAGAGATCAGGTATATAGGCATGTTGCGTCAGTTCGCGCCTATTTGGCGCCTCACCATATAAAGGGGAGCGGGCTCAGGTTTGAGGCAAGCTCCGCCTTAATCCGTTCAGAGGCTGTGGTTGCGCTCGCTCAGATGATTGACCTTCCACAGGCTAATGATTCTGAGGTTTTGGAGTTCGAGGCCATTATTGGCGCCAGCGAGTTAGTCAGGCCAGTCATTCGCAGAGCCGCCGCAACTTTAGTCAAGTACGGCGTTCTAACTTTGCCCCTCGACGGTGCACACGCATCAGGTGGGGCAACCGGCTCGACAGGTGTAGACGGAGCAACTGGGGTAGCTGGGGCATCCGGAGTAGCTGGAGCAACCGGAGTTGCAGGAATAGATGGAATAACAGGTTTTGACAATCAGATCAGTCGAGCAGAAGCTTGCGTCCTCATTTGCAAACTTATCAGGACGGCTCCATGGGGCGAAGCTATAGACATCCCGGAGTTTAAGTTCTTTGTCCCTGACACGGATTCCGGATTCTATGATTCGTTTTTTGACGGCGCAGTTTTTGTCGGTGATTCTGTTTCATTGGGTCTGCGTAACTACGTCCTGAGCCAGCGCGCCCGGGGGGCAAACACGCTTGGCGGCGCGCGGTTTCTAGCCGTGGGTAGTTACAGCCTTCGGGCGAGTGCGGCGGACGACTTCCGTAAGAACAAAGTAAACCTGACGTGGCAGGGTAAGGATATGTCGATCGAAGATTGCCTACACGAAATGGACGCAAAGGAATTGTATATAATGCTTGGCATAAACGAGGGATTGACCGGGAATCCTGCGTATTATCGCGATCTGTACATAAAAACGCTTGACAGAGTAACGGCGGTAAATCCGGACATACGCATCAGGGTGCAGTCGTGCACCCCGGTTACGAAAAGTCGTGAAAGCTCAGGGCGGAGCAATACCGGCATAGACAGATTCAACGGATTATTGCTGGAGATGTGCGAGAATTACGGATATGACTACATCGATATATCAAGCCCAATGAAAGGTGAGGATAATAGCTTTAGAACTGATTACACGAGTGACAACTACGTACATATGTCTAGTCAGGGCTGCGTCTCGTGGATCAATTCACTACTCGAATTTGCTCGTCAAAAATACATTGACGGCGAATGGACGCCGGATTCCAGCCCGGAGGATTTCCCCGGCGTATGGATAGATTTCTAACGGCGCAACAGGTTACCAACGCGGGCTTCGCCCGCAACCCAACGGGCGCCGGGAGTGAATCCCGCCTCCCTCACGCGGACGCTGTCCGCGCGCCGCGCATTCGCGCGGTGTTAGTTCTTTGACTTTAAAACAACTTGTTTTTTATTGTAGTTCTTAAAAGTTAAGTTGCTAAACACACTCTTATATGATTGGGAGACTTGAATAGTTGACAGTTTTGCTCAATGGGAGGCGAATAATGAGAGTACACAGCGCCGTTATAAAAATCGCGTTTCTGATATCTCTTTTTTGTTTTGCAGTTTCGAGCCTTGCGGGATGCACAACTCGTGGTTCAAACACGGTTACGGACGATTCGGCCGGCTTGAGATCACAAATGGACACGGAACAGGCTGACGCGTCATCTAACCAAACTCAATCGGCGCAATCCGAACCTACAACGTCAGACTCGAATATTCCAACAATTACGATTGAAGGTCCGGAAACCTTAAGTGTCTCTAACGCAAGTTCGACAGATACAGCAGTAACTCAAAGCGGCGACGCTGCAAATTCTACTGTGGCGCAATCACCACAGTCAACGCAGCCCACACAGTCGACGCAGCTGGCGCAATCATCGCAGCAGACGCAGCTGGCACAATCGGCGCAGTCAACACAAACAACGCAAGCTGCTGCAGCGGTTACGGCGCCTGTTACAGAGGCAGCCTCCGCGATCACTGACCCTCTTGCCAAAGTGCCCGAGGAAACTGTCGCTTCGGCTAAATCGACTGAAAACGCTATCCCCCCGACTGAACCGAACCAGAATACCGAAATGCAAACCACAACTGCCAATCTTTCAAATGAAAATAAGGATGTCACAACCACAATAATGGGAACGCCAGAAGGCGGCGCCGGCAATGAAACGACTGACGGCAGCTCTGGGGGGCGGAACAGTGAATCTGCAAAATCCGGCGATTCCGTTTCTGATTCCGAAGTTACCTCTGCGGCGCCGGTAAGCGCTCAGAAGATTTATGAGGCGCTGCAAAACGCGGCGACGCTCAGAGAAATGTTTTCAGTGCCCCAAAGCGTAATCCCTGACTACTATGGCATCTTCCCGGAGGATTATAGCGACGCTGTTTTTATGATGTGCACAGACAGTTTACTTGCGGACGAATTTGTGATAATACGCGCAGTTGACGACGCAGCTGCAAAGCGTTTAAACAGTCTTTTAAAAAAGCGCCTGCAGGACAAGGCGGACGAAGCAAGGACATACTCGCCGGAGCAATTTGCTATAATAAATAAAGGTTTTGTATCGACAGACGGGCTTTGGGTTTCAATGATTGTGTCCCCGGATGTAAATAGTTTAAAATCCGCGTATCAGAAGGCGCTACGTTGAAATGCCAATGCGAGCGGAGTTCACGCCGACGCCTTGCGGTTTAACCGGCTCGTTTTTTATTGACGTTCCTGGTCCGTAAGTTACCACAGTCGTACTGGAGTAAAAGAATATGGTTTTTTCTTCCGCAGTTTTTTTATTTGGGTACCTGCCAATAGTCTTTTTGGGATATGCGCTTATTCCAAAGAGGTTCTTACTGGTTTTTTTCTTTTTTATCAATCTCATTTTCTATGGTTGGGGAGAACCTGTTTATCTCATTCTGATGATGTTTTCGATAGCCTTCAATTACGCGTCGGCACTCCTGATGGCGAGAATTCCTGTGAAAAAGAAGCTCATCCTCGCTTGCGCCATTTCCGTAAATATCCTGTTATTGTGCTGGTTCAAGTACTCGGGCATGTTCGTTGACGCAATTCTACATGTATTCCCCTCTTCGGGCTTTGCCTTTGAGTGGTTCACCGCGCCCCCATTGCCTATCGGCATATCATTTTACACTTTTCAAGAGATGTCATACGTGGTGGACGTCTATCGCGGCGACGTAGATGCAGAGAAAAGCGTTATAAAATTTGGGGTCTTCACAGCCCTGTTTCCACAATTGGTTGCGGGGCCAATCGTCAGGTATTCCGACATTGCGCTAAGGCTAAACGACGGGATGTCTCGGGATGTGCGGGCCAGTCAGATCGAACTCGGCGCAAAAACATTTATTTGCGGCCTTTCTAAAAAGCTGTTGCTCGCAAACCCTATGGGGCAGGTATGGGAAGTATTCTCCCAATCACCTGGGCAAAACGGCGTTGTGGGGGCTTGGGCCGGGCTGATTGCATACGCGTTTCAGATTTATTTCGATTTTAGCGGTTATTCAGATATGGCTATTGGTCTTGGCAGGATACTTGGTATGGAATTCCCTGTCAATTTTAATTATCCATATATTTCAAAGAGCATTACTGAATTCTGGAGGCGATGGCATATGACTCTCTCCTCCTGGTTTCGCGACTATTTGTATATACCGCTTGGCGGGAGCAGGAAGGGACTGGCGAGAAACACACTCAATCTATTTATCGTGTGGTTTTTAACAGGCTTGTGGCATGGCGCCGCGTGGAACTTTGTCCTTTGGGGCTTATATTTTGCGGTAATCCTCACTTTGGAGAGAGCATTTTTACTCCCGGCGTTTGACAGGATTAAACTGCCCGGTTTTGTCCGCCACATCTATGCAATCGTGATTATCATAGTAGGATGGCGCCTTTTTACTATGACGGAAGTGTCGGAGTCCCTTGTCTACCTCGCTGAAATGTTTGGAAAGTCAGCTCAGACGGCGGGGATAAGCCAAAGCCTGTTTACTGTTGGCGGCGCGTTCTCCTTTGACGCGCTTCGTTATACGTTGGCATATCTTCCGATGTTCATGATCTGCGCGCTTGCTTCAACGCCATTGCCAAAACGGGTGTGGGAGAAACTTATGGATGGCAGGTCTGTCCTGCTTGAATCGGTTGGGGCGCTACTGTTATTTACGTTGTGCGTTTCGGCGGTTGCGTCACAGAGCTACAATCCCTTTATTTACTTCCGTTTCTAGACCCATCAAAGCTATATCGGACTCTGTTGCGAAGACTGTTTGAGTTTGTATTTGAAGCCGCTGTGAAGATTATTCAAGTTTGCATTTGGCACTATTGTGAAAACTGGTTAGGGAAATGTTTATGAAAGAACAAAAAATGAAATTATTAAGATTGGTATTCTTGATTGCTTGTGCGGCAATTCTTGCAACTGTACCGGTATGCTGGATGTTTGTTCGGGGTCCTGAATTTTTGGTTCTCGAAAAACGCTATCGGGGAAAGTGGCCGGAATTTAACGCGGAGATGTTGTCCAGCGGGGATTGGGGCAAACAGGTCGAGACATGGGCAACGGATAATATGCCTGCCCGCGAACTTCTTGTAGGTATTGACTCGTATTCCCAACTCTTTACTGGACGACAGGCCGCTCAAAAAGTCATACTCGATAAAAACGGACGCCTGTTGGAGGCGCCGCCGCTTTACTCGGAAAAAGAACTGGAAAGACGTTTAGACAAATTCATTGAGTTTTCAGAATTAGTAAACAAAGAAGTTTTGATCTTAATACCGCCGACTGCGGGCTATTCCTCGAAAGCCGCTTTGCCGGAACATATTTGGCGCTGTTACAACGACGACATGCTTATTGAGGCTGTAGAAGAGCGGTTGGAGAGGGTTTCTTCTGCTGAGGGAGGTTCTTCCGGAGGCGGGGCTGCGGGAGACTCCAGTGGCGGGGCTGCGGGAGACTCCAGTGGCGGGGCTACAGGAGACTCCGGAAACAGGGTCGGGCTTATTGATCTGCGGGAGGCTTTTCTCGCAGCAAAGGAACCACTATTCTACCGCACTGATCACCACTGGAACGGCATGGGCGCATACACAGCCTATATAGCTATTTGTGAGGAGTTTGGCCTCGATCCCCTGCCAGTCGAAGCTTTTACTAAATCCACCAACAAAGGTTTTTATGGATCGAATTACGCGGTTAGCGGTCTCTGGCTGACACAACCGGATGAAATTGAAATGTGGGCGCCACCATGTGATGTACTCGTGTCGTTTACAAGCTTAGAAGCAATTAACACCGTCGTCAGTGCCGGTAGCGGCGCGGACAGCGGCGAGGTATACGACAGCATGTTTTTTACTAAGCATCTTTCTGAACGCGATCAATATCCGGTTTTTCTCGACAGTAATCAACCGCTGACTTTCATCAAAAATATATCCCGCAACGCCTCGGGCACCGCACCGATCGAGTTGCCAGCCTTAGCAGACGCAGCCAATATAGACGCAGCCAACATAGATGCAGCCAACATAGGCGCAGCCAACATAGGCGCAGCTAACATAGGCGCCGACAACATAGACGCCGACAATTCCACAGTTAACACTGACGAGAAAATATTGTTCATCATCAAAGACTCATATGCGAACAGTCTGATTCCCCTTTTGATTCCACACTTTGATCTGATTGTGGCAGTAGATCTGAGATACTTCCGAACAGCCGTCACAGAACTTATATATGAAATAGATCTTCCGGATCATGGAAGCCCAATCTTGGTAGTATATTCCGCCGACCACATTGTCAATGATTCAAACATCCTGTGGCTCCGCTAGAGGTTTCAGTAAAAGTATTTTTGTATTTTCTCGTATTTCTTCACATTTCATTCATTTCATTCATTTCGTCCTTTTCATCCATTATAAAAAATATATAGTTTATTCATCGCTTGCTTTAAAATCTGTACATTATTGATATGACGAATTGTACATTTGTTATATGACAATTTGTACATTTGTCATATACTTGTTTACAGCTTGTTTACAGCTTGTTTACGGCTGTTTACAGCTTGTTTACGGCATCGAATTGTGTTCTCTTTGTTTCATATGATCAATGCCGAGAGGTGATTTTGACAAGGTGATTTTGACTAATCCATTTTTTATGATTGCATATTATTATTGCATGTGTTATAATCCAGGTATACAAATAAATCAGCATATCATTTCTTTCTTTTGTTTATTATGTATGATGAGGGGAATGATATAATTTTTTTCTGTTAAGTATCTGAATCCCTGTAATAAAGAGGAGAGAAACGGTCTAAGGAGTCGTGTTTTGAGGGGTATTCTTTATGTCCCCGCAGCTGTCGCACATTTCCGGAGGACTTTGTGGATAGGAGTGTTTATATATGCCAAAAACAGTAGCCAAAAAAGAACTGACGGACTTCGATGTAAAGAGGAAAGCTGTAAAACTTGTAATATCTCATCTAAAGAAAAAGCTGCCAAAAGAAGACTTCGACGGTTCTGACGGCATCGTTAACTGGATTGAGGAATTTGAGATTATGTTGGAGAAACCTGAATTTGTCATGATAGAGTATTACAGTATGAGACGTGAACTCAATGACATAATCGAAAGGACCGTGGATGATGAATTGCGAAATAAGTTGAGGGATTCATGGTACAGTCTGGGAAAGGCTCTCGATAAGAAGCTCAAACGGAATTAACGTCGCTATTACAATCATTGAGCATTGAGGCGTTATTGTGTGAAAGGAGTCGGAATTGATTGTAATGGGCGTTGATCCGGGATACGCGATAGTTGGCTATGGCGTGCTCAGATATGAAAACAACAGCTTCAAAACTTTAGATTATGGGTGTATAAAAACCAGCTCTTCAACATTGTTTGAACAAAGACTCTTTCAGATAAGTCAAGGTATTTCATTGTTAATCGAAGAATACAGGCCTTCAGCGGTCGCGGTTGAAAAGCTGTTTTTTAACAAGAACCCAAAGACCGCTATAAACGTAGCCCAGGGTCGGGGGGCTGTACTCCTCACGGCAGCCCAGGCTATGTTGCCGGTGTTTGAATATACTCCGCTCGAAGTAAAAATGGCTGTCACAGGATATGGACGCGCAGATAAGAACCAGATTCAACAAATGGTCAGAATGTTGCTTAACTTGCGGCAAGCGCCAAAATCTGACGACGCGGCGGATGCTCTTGCCGTTGCGATATGTCATGCACATACATGCCAGGTAGCTGTCAGGCCCGCCGAGGCGCCTGTGTAAACCCCTATAGATGTGTATCACAAGACTGAATCACGCGAAAGGTAAATCCTACTGGTCGCGCGCGTGATAAATATTATTTACAGTTATTTGGTAACTTACGGCCCAGGAACGCCAATAAAAAACGAGTTGTTTAAGCCGGAAGTTACCAAACGCCGCGCGAATAGCGCGGCGCCAGCGAATAGCGCGGCGCCAGCAAATAGCGCGGCGCCAGCGCCTCGCGCCCGCGCTCAAGCTCGTGAGGCGAGGGGAACCGCGCTTTGCCGAGCCGAGTTGGGTTGCGGACGAAGCCCGCATTGGCATCACTATGATCAGCCGCTTTGTATAGACATTGGCGCCTATCATTCCGGAGGAACCACAACATGTACGCGTATATAAAAGGAACGCTCGATTCAATCCGCGACGATTATGTTATTGTTGAGGCATTTGGAGTTGGTTATAAAATCTATACGCCATTTTCAACAATATCTGAGTTGCCCAAGACAGGAGAACAAGTGAAACTGTACACGCATTTTGTCGTGCGCGAGGACGCTAATTTACTGTATGGTTTCTTAACAAATGAAGAACTCAGCATGTTCGAAATGCTGCTGGCAGTATCAGGAGTCGGGCCTAAGGTTGCCGTTGCCGTTATATCGGCGGTGTCCCCTGCGAAGTTTGGGTTGGCAGTTCTGACCGGGGATTCGGATTCGCTGAAAAGCGCCCAGGGAGTCGGGAAAAAGCTGGCACAGAAAATCTGCTTTGAACTCGGGGACAAAATGAGGAAAGAACGGCCTGAGTTCACAGGGTTGGGCGCGGACGATCCCGGGTTGTCAGCAGTTTCCAGCGGAGGTAAAATGTCAGAAGCCGTGAGTGCACTGACTATTCTTGGGTACACGCATTTTGAAGCAAACAGGGCCGTGTCGGCCGTATATTCTAATGACCTTGAACTTGAACAAATCATAAAGGAAGCTCTGAGGAATATGGGCAAGTGAACCGGCTCTTAACACTGAACAGACTCTTAACACTGAACAATTGCAAGTTCATACAACAAGTTCATACAACCGCGCCTTAATAAGAAAAAATCATTGACAACAACATATGCGTTATAGTAGTATAGATTTTGCTGTGACGGCGCGATAACGTTCAATTGATCACGGCTTTATACGGAGGGGTTCCCGAGTGGCCAAAGGGGGCAGACTGTAAATCTGTTGTCTACGACTTCGGTGGTTCGAATCCACCTCCCTCCATCAGTTTATGTCGGCGTCTATGAAACGTAGATGGCAAGCGAAAGCCCCTTAAAGCAAGGGGTTTTTCATTATCTTGCTCAAACAACTCGCCGCTCCGACGCGTTTAAATATCGTTTTAAGAAATATTTAAGATTTTTGTAATGTGCATGTAATGATGCTCTGTTATTCTTTACTCATACCGAAATTTTTGAGGAGGTTAAGACATGAAAAAGAGTGTAAAAATCCGGGTATTCAGTTTGATCGTTGCTTCGGTAGTACTGTGTGGCGCGGTGACAGTCGCAGCATTGGCGGGATCGCCTTATGAAACTTTGAAAAACGCTATGCTGGATGCAATTACTTACCGAAACGCCACAATGGAAAGCCACATGACAATGTCAATTAACGGCTTTGTTGAAGAGGAACAAAGAGCATATGAAATAAACGGAGACGACGGTTTTTTAAGGTACAATTTCGATGATGAAGGAAACCGAAGTGGGTATAACTATACAGGGAAAAGCTTGAACATAAATCCCACTTACAAATCATTGGATGGAGTTCAATGGTATTATGCCAGTGTTCACTCCTCCAGGGATTACTACTCTTACGGAGGAAGCTCATTTTCCACGATCAGCCCTGATGAGAGGGATTCAGCCGAAATGCGTTTTATGGAATTACTGCTCGATCTTATGGTAGGCGATCTCAAAAACAATATAACAATGACCTCCGAAGACGGCGTTCGCATCATTCGTGGCTCCTTAACGGAAAGTCAGGTACCGGAGCTCGTCAAAGCGGGCATAGATGTGGCTATTGAACAGTCGGGCAGCTATTATTCCGACCGCCGCGACGTCAGTTTTGACGGCGTCGAGTATGTGTATGAGGATGTTCGAATTAACCGGGGCAGGAAAACCATCTCCACTTGGAAGCAGGCCGTCCGCCCTATGACCGCCGAGGAAGAAGAAGCTTGGGAGAGCGGCTCAAACTATGACTATCGAAGAGGCATAGAGTATTGGGGTACTATTAACAAGAATGGAAAAGAATTTATCCTCGAAAGCGCGCCGGAATTTATCAATGAGTACGAGGCGCCAATCACGCGTGATGATTTTGATGGATATGACGTGCTTGAAGTCCCCATGAAAAACATTGTGATAAATTATATACATGGAGAGGCTGAGGTTGACCAATATGGGAATCTGTTGAGAGTCGAAGTTACCGCGGCTGTTTCGGTCACAAACATTTTTGACGAAACAGATGTAATCGATTTCAACGCCTCGGCGCATTTTACCGACATCGGAACGAGCGACCCTGTCTGTCCAATTCCCGGCGCCGCTCAGCTACTGACCCCTGACTACATGAAAACTCATTTTGATAATGAATATATAAGCGTCTATTTCACTTTAAATGATGACGGAAGCATCAACGAGGACAGCGTCACAACCGCATATCCGGGAGAAGCAGCAGGGCGTCGGGCAATAACAACTCGGTATGATGGAATAGGTGAGATAGAGGCTATCCATGAATTTGCCGAATATGGAGATATAACCGATGAAATGATCAGGTTTGAGATTACTGACGATCAAGATGTAGCCGGAGGTATAATCACTGTTGAGGTTGCAGGCAATGAAGTTGCCGGGGTTAATGTGATTGATGACAATGCGGATAGTGACGAAATGCTTGATGACGATGTAATTAATGGTGATGTGATAAACGACGCTGCGCTTAGTGACGATGTAATCAATGATGATGTGATAATGGACGATTTGCAATAATGATGATGTGATAAACGACGTTGCGCTTAGTGACGATGTAATTAATGGTGATGTGATAATGAACGATTTGCAATGATGATGATGTGATAATGAACGATTTGCAATGATGATGATGTGATAATGGACGATTTGCAATGATGATGATGTGATAAATGACAACTTGCAATGATGACGACATACAATGCAATAAGGGCGTGCAATTATGACGCGTCAGTGATAAAATTATCGAGGATGAAAATGTAAACAATACTGACGAGGGCAAAATATGATTCTGGAACTGGAAAATTTAACTAAACTTTACAAGAATGGTCGCGGCGCGGAGGATATATCCTTCGCGCTTGATTCTGGCGAAGTTCTGGGCCTTTTAGGGCCAAATGGCTCAGGAAAAACTACGACAATGAAAGCCATCACCGGGCTGGTGCACCTGACTCGCGGCGGCGTTCGCATCTGCGGCGAGGACGCGACGGAGCGGCATGAACTGGTTATGCAGCACACCGGCTGTCTTATTGAGGCGCCTGCGTTATATGACCACATGACGGCGTATCAAAACCTGAAACTCGCAGTCCGGTTTTATAAAACTATTGACAGGACGCGAATAGATGAGGTTTTGCGAATGGTCGATATGGAAAAGTATAAAAGTGATAAAGTCAGCTCCTTCAGCTTAGGTATGAGGCAGAGGCTTGGACTGGCGTTGGCGTTGCTGTCCAATCCTAAGCTACTGATTTTGGATGAGCCTGCCAATGGTTTGGATATTGAAGGAATGATTTATGTGCGTGAGGTGGTCAAGATGGCTGCGGCGAATGGCGCCGCCGTGTTGATCTCGTCTCATCTGGCCCACGAAATAGAACAGTGCGCCACGAAGGCTGCTATTATATATGGGGGAAAGCTCCTTTGTGTGGAGAGCATGGGCGCAATTCTTGCGTCTTCACCAAGCTTAGAGGATTTTTTCCTGGCACAAGTCGCTAAAATGCGCGAAGAGAACAGTTATATCGTGGAGGGGCAATCATGACGTCTTTTTTAGTATCTTTGCGCAACGAATGGGATAAACTCTTGAGCAGAAAAAAATATATTGTTTTCATATTTATTGGCGTTGGCATTTGCCTGATATGGGCCGGTGTGGGACAGCTTCTTTCGAGTTTTGCTTATCAACAGGGAGAGATTTCCATAACGCTTGCACCTACCCCGATGGGCGTGTTGCCTGTTTTTCTCCAAATATTGATCCCGTTTTTGATGTTTATGGGCGTAACGGATCTTCTGACGGTCGAGGGCACTGACAATACCATGAAAGCTATGATTTGCCGCCCAGTGGAGCGTTGGAAACTGTATACGTCAAAAATTCTAGCCGTAGTGGCATACGCCGCCGTCTATTTGGTTTGTGTGTTTATCGTCTCGGCGGCGCTTAATCAATTGTTCGGAAAGCCTCTTAGATTGACGGAGCTTCTTATTGCTATTGCCTCCTACATTCTAACGCTAGGGCCGCTTGCGGTGCTTGCCTCGTATGCAGCCCTTATCGCGCTGTCTGGTCGAAGCGGCACGTTGACTATGTTTTTACTTCTTCTGTCTTACATGTTGCTAAAAGCCCTGCCGGTGTTTTTTCCAGTGCTTACGGAAATAGTTTTTACCTCATATTTAGGCTGGTACAATCTCTGGATAGGCGCCTTACCTGGCGCTACTAAGCTGATTCACATGCTGTTAATTGTGGTGGGGTATGGCACAGTTTTTTTCATGTCAGGCAGCCTTCTGTTCGACCGTAAGGAGTATTAGACTTAGTCTGAGTATATTAATCTGAGCCTGAGTCTATGACTTAGTCTTAGTCTTAGACTTAGTCTTAGTCTTAGTCTTTGACTTAATCTGAGTATTAGCCTTAGTCTTAGTCTTAGACTTAATCTGAGTATTAGCCTTAGTCTGAGTCTTAGTCTGAGTCTTAGTCTAAGGAAAAACAAAGGAGTCTTTTATAATGTCCGTTCGTCTGCGAATTTTTTCCAATACCCTAACGGCCATATTTTTTCTAAACGCCGTATGTATGGCTATGGGGTTCATGCTGTTTTGGTTTGCCGCTGACCCGTATACAGGCGGACGTCTGAGCGAAAACGCGAATTACATTGCAATACAGTATTTTTCTCTGGGCGCAATTGTTGTTCTGGCGCTATCCGGAATCGGGGCGCTCTGGGTTATAGCGGTAACCGTCCGGCATGTGACAGGTCCCCTCCGAAAGCTCAAGCGAGCGGCTTCGGAGATTCAAAAAGGCAATCTGAACTATGAGTTGCCCGTTACAGGACATGATGAATTTGCCGAACTTGCCTCTGCTTTTGAACGGATGCGCGTGCGAATAAAAGATTCTATGCGCCAGCAAGAAAAGTCCGAGACTGAGCGCCGCGATATGATGGCATATGTTACTCACGATTTAAAAACGCCAATCACCGCTATTATGGGATACTCCGAAGGGATTCTTGACGGTGTTGCGGATACCTCTGAAAAAATACGTGAATATGTGACCATCATCCATAGAAAAGCTCGGAACTTGCAATCGCTTGCGGAGGATCTATCGTTGCTGTCGCGGTTAGAGAATGCCCAACTGCCGCTGGACAAGAAAGAGGAGGACTTGGCGGCGCTTGTTTCTGAGCTGGCGTTTGAGTTTTCCCACGATGAACCGGGAATGAGACTAAAAACACACTTGACGCAAGGTCTAAGAGTGCTGATCGATAGGCAGAAAATGGCCCGTGTCCTGATAAATCTCTTTCAAAACAGCGCAAAATATAAAAAGCCGGAGCAACCAGGACCTGAAGTGTCTCTTTCCCTGACACAAAAGGATGGCACAGCGCTGCTCATGGTATCTGACAACGGAATGGGCGTGGCGCAAAGCGACATAACCCATCTGTTCGAACGGTTTTACAGGGCTGACGAGTCACGGGGGCGCCAAAGCGGGAGTGGCATGGGGCTGACTATTGCCCGTGAACTTGTTCATTTACATGGAGGAAAGATTTGGATCGTAAACAATTCAGGCGGTGGCATATCCGTTAACATTGCGCTGCCGTTGTCAAACGTCGTTGGCGGAGGCGGCGTGAGCGGCAGGAACTCCGCTGCCAGGAGCGCGGCAGGTAGATACGGAGGCGCGGCAGGCGGAGGCGGCGCGGCAGGCGAGAGCAGAAGCGCAGCAGGCAGGAGTGGGGGTGGCGGAGGCGGCACGGCAGGCAGGAGTGGGGGCGGCGG
>JGI24702J35022_10000585_pt1 | contig 22139 bp, 23 predicted proteins | sample TergutTh196P4_FD_35022 | JGI IMG/M metagenome (IMG submission 35022)
CGGATGAACCCGGCGAGCCGGATCAGCCCAAGGAACCGGACGAGCCCGGCAAACCTGTGCCACCCCGCGAGCCGCCCCCCAAGACCGGCGACGACTCCAGGCTCGCTCTGTGGATCGGCCTGCTCTGCGTAGCGGCGGGCGGTTTGGCTTCCTTGCTCTTGATCCGCAGGAAGAAAGAAAACGAAAGTGAGGAACCTGCGGATGAAACGAAATAGGCTGGGGTTTGTCCTGGCTGTGGTCGCGGTTCTGGCCCTGCTGGCCGGGGCCTTCTGCGTGACCGCGGCCGCGGCGCCGGGCGACGTGTCCACCGCGATTGAGAACACCTGGAAGGCCGCCCAGGAACAGATTAAGCGAGTCGTGAACAACGTGGTCTTCCCCGCGCTGGATCTGATTCTGGCGGTTTTGTTCTTCGTTAAGGTCGGTATGACGTATTCAGATTATCGAAAACACGGCCAGCTGGAGCTGACCGCGCCGATTATAATCTTTGTTTGCCTGGTCTTCACATTGACCTGTCCGCTTTATTTGTGGCAGATCATCGGCGCGTAAAACCAGAAAAGGCGGGAGGGACTCAAAACCCTCCCGCCGAAAGGAGGCGAACCCCATGTTTGACTGGCTTGGCGACATCATTTCCGGTGCCTTCGACGGCCTGAGCAAGAGCGTATCCAGTATGATCTTCGACATGATGCTGCGGTGGATCTATACCATCATCTACGACGCCATCGCGGAGTTTTTCGGGAAAATGAGCGCCATGGCGTCGGATATCTTCAGCCTGCCCTGGGTGGAGGCTGTGGTACGGCTGTTCTACCGCTTTGGCTGGGCCCTGTTCGTGGTGGGGATGGTGGTCGCCATCTTCGATGTGGCCATCGAATCCCAGAGCGGCCGCGCCAGCCCCAAGACCGCCGCGCTGAATATCATGAAGGGCCTGCTGGCCACGGCGATGTTCAGCATCGTGCCCGTGGAGCTGTACAAATTCTGCGTCACCCTGCAGAACACCTTCCTCAGTGATCTCGGCCATCTGGTGGCCGGCTACCAGGGCCTCGACCTTGGAAAACAGAGCGTCAGCGTGCTGGAGGGCAGCTTCAAAATGTCGATGGACCTGAACACCACGCTGTTCAGCACCCTGGCAATGGTCGCCTTCGCCTACTCCGTCATAAAGGTATTTTTTGCAAACCTGAAACGGGGCGGCATCCTCATCATCCAAATTGCCGTGGGCTCGCTCTACCTGTTCAGCGTTCCCCGCGGGTACTCGGACGGGTTCTGGAACTGGTGCAAGCAGGTGGCGGCGCTGTGCCTGACGGCTTTCCTCCAGACCACCCTGCTCTTCGTGGGCCTGCTGACCTTCCCGGATCACATGATCCTGGGAATGGGCATCATGCTGGCGGCGAGTGAGGTGCCGCGAATCGCACAAACGTTTGGCTTGGACACGAGTGCGAAGGTGAACCTGTCGTCCGTCGTTCACATGACCTCGACAGCCGTAAATTTAACCAAGTCTTTGTCTCGGTGACCTATAGCCGCCTCTTCATCTCCCGCTTGGACAGGCCGTTCTTCTTCCCCGCAAGTCGGAAGCTGAGGTCCCCGCCGAGCATATAGCCCCAGCGGGGCGGCATATCCGGCGTATGGTACAGGTCCTCGCCGCCGTCACCCGCCAGGATGTGCCCGGCCAGGGTGTCCATGGCCCGGTCAAATCTCTTCATTGAACCGCGCGCCACAAAGGGCGCCATGGCCATGAGGGACGCCTGCTGCAGTATCTCCCCCGCACCAACGCCCAGGCCCTGCCCCCACGCCAACCCCGCGCGTGCGCTCCAGTTGCGCAATATGGCGATGGCAGTGGCGTTCTGTGTTCCCTCATAGAAGCCGTTGTTCACCAGGGCGTAGACGCGCGCACCGGGCGGCATATCATTTTCATGCGCGGCGAGCTCCCGCAGCAGATTCGAGGGGATGCCGTCCACGTACAACGGGAAGGCGAACACAAAGGCGTCGCAGGCGGTGCCGGCGCGCCAGCCGTGGACAATCTCTATGCCGGGGAGCTTTGCCTCCAGGAGTTTCAGCAGCTTTGTCGACACGCCGCTGTCTCCCCTGGGGCTGCCGTTGATGAAGGCGACCCGCGATACGGGAGGCGATGCGGGTGCAGCATGGGGGCGCTCTTCCGCGCCGGGCGTCGCCGATGCACAATCGTAAAAAGCCACCGTGTGGCTTGCCGCGTGAAAGTTTCGTTCGTTGGCGGCGGCATAGCGCCGGGTGGTCTCGCGCTCCGCCTCGCTGATGTCCCCGTAGAGGTGCCAGGCGAGTTCAATCCGGCGCTCATAGCGCGGGACATGGTGCATTTCGCCCTCATAGGCGTGGAAATAGGGCAACATGTAGCCGATGTGCCTGTCGATCACCGCCTTGACGTCGGGCGAAAATCCGCCGTAATAGCAGCGGCTGACGATGGTGAGCTTACCGGCCTGGGCCAGGAGATGGCAGAACTCCTGCCCGCGGTCGGGGATGACGCACTCGCCGGCCGGGGCGGTTGTCCAGCAGCCGTAGCAGCCCGTACAGGGCTTTACGCTAGGCGCGGCATCAAACCAACGCACGGTCTCACTCTGCGCGGGCAGATGCCGCCGCGCCTGCTCGGGGGACAGGTCATGTAAAATCAGGTGCATGGGGATTCTCCCTTCATGGACTCGGCTCACAAAGACATTGTAGCACAGGCGCGGGGCGGTTGCAAGATTTAGCATTGAAGAAGGAGGAACTTTTTTGAACCAGCAATATTTATATCCGCAAAATTTGAAATCCGAGGTCGGTATGTGGTTGTGGACCATGCGGGATTTCTCCGTGGTCTCCATCTGCGCCCTGGTTTCCGCGCTGGTATTCGCCACCACGAAATCCGCCGTCCCCCTGGCTGTGGCGGGCGTCTATGGCTTTCTGACCATCCGGCTGGAGGACATCTGCGTGCTGGATTTCCTCAGCTGGGCCACCCGGTATTTCATCACCACGCAGCAAGAATTCCGATGGAGGTTAAAACGTGCAGAGAAAAAAGAATAAAAACAGCGTCCAGGACCTCGTGGGCATCAAGGGGTTCAGTAACTACGGGCTCGCTACGGAAAACGGCGATCTCATTTTTTATTCCATCCGGCCCATGAATATCTCGGTGCTGTCCTACGAAACCGTGGCGCAGAAGGTTCGCCAACTGCAGCAGCTCCTCAGCGCCGTGCCCGAGCTGGAATTCCTCTGCATGGATTCCTGTGAGAGCTTCGAGGAAAACCAGCGGCACATCAAGTTTCTGTTGGAGCAGGAGCCGAACGCTGACGTGCGCAGGGTCCTTGAGCAGGACATGACACACCTGGACGGCATCCAAGTGGAGATGGCGACGGCCAGGCAATTCCTGTTTATGATCCGCATGCAGAAGAACGAAAAGCAGGACCAGGTATTCGCCCAGGCCAACCGGGTGGAGAAGGCCATCGCCGAGCAGGGCTTCGAGGTGCGCAGACTGGACCGCGCCGGGGTAAAGCGGCTCCTGCGGCTGTATTTCACCGGCGTGGCGCCGGAGCATCCGGCCCCCAACGGAGAGATTGTCGACCCGGAAGCCTGCGAGGAATTCTACTCCCGCATGGACTTCTTCGACACCACCCTGCCGGCGACGGTGAAATTCTTTGTGGATCATTATGTCCGCGGCGACCGCTGGTGCTGCGCCTGGGCATTGAAGGAGTACCCGCCGTCGACAGACGCGCAGGCCCTGTTCGCGCAGCTGGCCGACCGTTCCGGCGTGACCCTGCGGATCTACAACCGCCCGGTGGACAGCCCGGAACAGCGGCGCATTCTCCAGAACGCCACCCGCAAGAACCGCTTCGCCGCCAAAGCCAGCGACGCCACGGAGAGCATCAACGCGGAGGAAAACCTACAGGACGTGGCAACCCTGCTGGCAACCCTACGCCGCAACCGGGAACCTCTGCTGCACACCGCCGTGTTTATCGAACTGCACGCCGCCAGCCTGGAAAAGCTGCGGGAGCTCCAGCAGGATATTGCCATGGAGTTGACACGCTCCAAGCTGGGGATCGACCGGCTGACCCTGCGGCAACAGGAGGGCTTCCTGTCTGCTCTGCCGATGGGCTTCAACCAGTTCGACGTGCAGTTTGAACGCGTACTGCCGGCCTCCAGCGTGGCGAACTTCTATCCCCTCAACTACAGCGGCAAGACGGATCCCCATGGGTTCTACCTGGGCCGGGACAAGTTCGGCACGAATATCCTGACCGACTTCGACCGGCGCGCCGAGGACAAGACCAACGCCAACTGCTTGATCCTGGGGAACAGCGGCCAGGGCAAAAGCTACCTCATGAAGCTGATCCTGACCAACCTGCGGCTCAGTGGCAAGACTGTGCTGGCCCTCGATCCCGAAGCCGAATATGCCGACCTCTGCGCAAACCTGGGCGGTTGCTATGTGGATTTTATGTCCGGGGAGTATATGATCAACCCGCTGGAACCGAAGTCATTCTCTGATGGCGAACACGTTGACGGCCAGGCCCCTGAAGCGTTCCGCAGAACCACCCGGCTGTCGCAGCATATCGCATACCTGAAGGACTTTTTCCGGGCCTACAAGGATTTCAGCGACGCGCAGATCGACACCATCGAAATCCTGTTGGAGAAGCTGTATGCCAATTTCCGTATCACCGACCGAACGGATTTCGGCAGGCTGACCCCTGGCGACTACCCCACCATGGAGGATTTCTACGCCCTGGTGGAACAGGAATTCCAGGACTTCAACCCGCGGGAACGGCAGCTCTACACCGAGGAGATCCTGCAGGAGATCTGCCTGGGGCTGCACTCCATGTGCCGCGGCGCGGAGAGCAAATTCTTCAACGGGCACACCAACGTGACTGATAGCAGATTCCTCGTCTTCGGCGTGAAGGGCTTGATGGACACCAACAAGCGCCTGAAGGATACCATGCTCTTCAACATCCTCGCCTTCATGACCCACCAGCTGCTGGGGCGCGGGAACACCGTCGCGGCCATCGACGAGCTCTATATCTTCCTGACCAACATGACCGTGATCGAGTATATCCGCAACGCCATGAAGCGCGTGCGGAAGAAGGAGTCAGCGGTCGTGCTGGCCAGCCAGAACTGCGAGGACTTCCTGCTGCCGGGTATCAAGGAGTACACCAAGCCGCTATTCTCCATCCCCACGCACCACTTCCTGTTCAACGCGGGGAACATTGAGCCGCGGGCCTACACCGACACTCTGCAGCTGGAACCCAGCGAATTCGAGCGGATCAAGTACCCCGAGCGCGGCACCTGCCTCTACCGCTGCGGCAACGAGCGGTACCTGCTGCATGTGATCGCGCCGGAGCACAAGCAGGCGCTCTTCGGATCGGCGGGTGGTCGCTGATGGCCATGTCTGCGGCGGCCTCCGCCGCCCTGAAGAAACTGGCCACGGCTGCAGCCACCGACAAGAATGTCGCCAAGACCATCGGCGGCATCGTCCTTGGCGTGCTGCTCCTGCTGGCCACGCCCGTCCTTGCGATCATCGCGATCTTCCAGAACGGCGCGCAGCTCGACATGACTGCCCTGGCGGCCCAGGCGCGGAACGAGCAGCTTGCCTATTTCGAGCAGGTCATGCTCGCCATTGAGGATGAAATCTCCGCCCAGGAGCTGAAGATGGATCCCCTCAAGGCCCAGGTGATATACCTCTGCGCCCTCCAGGGCCGGGAGAAAGATAAAGGCTTTTATGCTGAGTTCATCTCCTGCTTCGCGGAGGAACAGGAACCGTATGAGAGCATCGGCGAGGCCTTCGGGGTCACCTTCACGGAGGATGACATCGAAAAGATCGAGCAGCTCATCGGCCTGGCCCGACAGGCGCAGACCGGCCCCCCGAACAACGTCCACGCAAAAATACTGGAGCTCACAGCCGATGACGGCACGCCCCTGCCCGAGGGTGGCTTCTCATCCCCGCTGCATGGGCAGGACTGGAAACCCCTGATCACCTCCGGCTTCGGCATGCGGATTCACCCCATCAGCGGCGAGCGGAAATTTCATGCCGGCCTCGATATTGGTGTGGACGAGGGCACGCCGTTGTATCCTGCGCAGGCAGGGCGCGTGCTTATTACAGGCGAAGATAGCAGCTATGGAAAGTATGTCGTGGTCTATTACGGCGGCGGGATGGCGACGCTGTACGCCCATTGCTCAAAGATTCTGGTCAGCGAGGGGCAGGAGGTTGATACCGAAACCATGATCGCGCGCTCGGGCGACACCGGGGCGAGTACAGGTCCGCACCTCCACGTTGAATTCGTGGAAGATGGGGTTCCTGCGAACCCAAAGAAATATCTGCAGAAGGAGAAAAGCAACCATGCCGAACCATGAATACCGAAGCCTGAAAGAGCACTTGAATGGAGTCGAAAGCTACTATCAGATGGCCGTGGATATTGTACTGCAAGCGGCGCAGGAAGGAGCAAACGAGGACGGCGAGTTCGATTTCTACCCTGAGGATTACGAGTACGACTTCAACTTCCTGGAGGACCGCGAGCTCATCGCCGCCATGCTGGACGAACGGCCCGAGCTGACATTTGTGGAGGCCCACAACAATGGCTTCAGCCTCCTGCTTCGGGATCCGATGCAGTGGGTGACGGATGCCGAACAGGATTTCGCCGCGCGGATACGGCAGATCGATGGCGCCGACATGGGCAACCTTGACGCCTGGCAGGCGCACGTGTGCTCCCTTGCCGATGCGGACGCGGAAGCCATCGGTGGCTCCGCAAAAGCATGCTATCGCAAGCTGCTTGGGGATTTCGGCAGCGCGTTTCAGGAAATGGAACAGCGGTATGAGGGATCCGCCGCCGCGATCTTCAACTACAAGCCGGGCTACACGTTCAGCGAGCTGCTGCCGGCCGCCGACTGGATCCACAACGGCGGGACCGCTGCCGAGGCCTATGAGATGGCGCAGAGGGGCGCATTCGAGCTGGGGACTTTCGTGGAGAGAAAGCCGAGGGTCCTGACCCAAAACGAATTGGACGCCATGCACGAAAGCCACAGGGCCTTCCTCCATCAGGAACCGGGCGGCGAGTGCGCCGACTTCTCCGGCATGGAGCTGTCCGGCCTAGAGATGCACGGCTACGATTTCAGCTATGCCAATTTCAGCGGCGCGTCGCTGAATGGCTGCGACATGGAACAGGGCCGCTTCGAGGGGTGCAACTTCGCCGGGGCACATTTCTATGGGGTGCAGGCTGGCAGCGCAAACCTGGAGCTGTCCGATTTCACCGGCGCGCATCTCGAGGGCAGCAACTTTTTCAATGCGAATTTTGAGAACAGCAACTGCTCCGACGCCGTTTTTGAGCACACGAATTTGCACCGCGCCAACCTGGATCTGTGCCATTTCCACCGGGCGAAATTTATTTGCACCAGCTTGGACCGCGCCTCGACGATCATGGCAAAAGGGCTCACAGTCAACTGCCCGGACAGCCAGGCGCAGAACCATCTTGAAATCATCCATGCCCGGCATACCCTCTGGCAGCACGGAGCCGGAGACGGTGTCCAGGCTGATTTCACCGGCGAGAGCATGGAAAAGCTGGATTTTTCGGGCAAGGATTTCATGAGCGCACTGTTTCGGAACGCGGAACTGACCAGCTGCGACATGAGCTCCGGCGACTTCTTCGGATGCAATTTCAGCGGTGCCATGCTCAACGGCTGCGACTTCAGCGGGGCCAACTGCCGGGACGCCGATTTCACCGGGGCGGAGCTGCACTGTTGCAATTTCAGCGATGCGGAGCTGGATGGCGCGGATTTTTCGCAGGCGTTTATCCATCATTGCAGCAGCTTGGAGGAAGACACCAGCCCGCTAATGACAATGGAAGGTGGTATGTAATATGCAATTGAACGCTGTTTTTGCCTGCAAGGAAACGCAATTCGAACCCAGGAAATGCACGGTGGAACGGATCATTGAGCTTGCTCCGGGCGAACACGCAAGCTTTTGGAGTGATCTGCAGCGGGACCAGGACTTCATTACCGAGTTCAACAAAGATATGCGGGCGAGCTGGCGCGGCAACACGATTCCCTGTCTTCTGGTGTTGGGCGAGCACTGTAACGATGGAGTTCTGATTGATACCCAGGGCTATGACTACGCGAGATATACCAGCTTCGTGCCGGGCGCGCGGCAGCTTTTAGCGGCGGAAGCCATGCATGCGGAAAAAGTTTTCGTAAACGAAGTTGGCGTGATCGAAGGAGCCGACCTGCGCCACGCATCCACATGGCTGGTCCATGCCCGCGAACTCGCGGAGGTCGATGCCGGCGCTGCCGGGCCCGCGGCGCACTTCGATTACTGCCGCCGCTTGCAGGAGTTCAGAGACGCGTTTCACAACATCGGCCGGCTATATGAAACATCCTCCGCTGAAATTTTCAACGCGAAGGCGCTCTGCCGGCCCGAGGAACTGTTCCCGGCCGCCGACTGGATCAACCATAGCGGCGACGTGACGGAGCTCCCCGAGTTCATCCAAAGCGGCGCGTTTCAGCCGGTGACTTACGCTGCCGACATGATCGCGGCGAATTATATTATCAGCGGGGGCAATGTCGACGTCCAATGCCTGACGGATTTTCAGGGTTATTATTTCCTCAACGACGAGCAAATGGAGCAGCTTTGGAATGAGCTGCGCGGGCGTGAGGAAATCGCCGGCCTGGAGATTGACGAGGAAAACAACGAATTCCGGGTGACGTATGTGCCAAGGGTGCCGCAGGTTAGGGTGCCGGAACCCCTGACGCAGGACGACTTGGACATCATCCACGCCAGGCATATGCTATGGTGCCACGATCAGCCGGGGGGAGAAAAAGCCGATTTAACAGGCCAGGAGCTACGCGACCTGTGCTTCATGCGCATGCGCTTCTCCTATGCGAGTTTCGTTGGCGCAACCCTGGAAAATTGCTGCCTGGACGAGGGGCGCTTCTTCGGATGCGACTTCGGCGACGCGACAATGGTGAACTGCACAGCGCTGGGAGGCACGGAGTTTGTCGGCGCCAAGTTTGCCAATGCCGCTATCACAGGCTGCAACTTCGAAAAGGCATGGTGCATGGAGACCAGCTTCCCCGGCACATGGATTGAACGCTGCGACTTCACTGGCGCGAACCTGGAAGGTGCGGACTTCTCCCAGGCTGAACTGGTTGACTGCGAGGGCCTGGACGACATCTCGCAAGGTATGAGCATGCGGATGGGGGGCTAAACTGCATGAAAAAAGAACAGAAGCCCATCGCCCAAGCCGAGCTGAATGCCATCCTTGCATCAGATTACCCCGCCGATTTTTCCGGCCGCCTGCTCGTCGGCATTCATCTGTCGCACAAACGCAGCCTGGAGATGTCAGACTTCCGCGGCGCCGTCCTGCGGGGCTGCACCTTCAGCCATTGCAAATTCGATAACAGCCATTTCGACGGCGCCAACCTGGGCGACACAGCCTTCGTCCGATGCAAGATGGAATACTGCTCTTTCGGCGGCGCGCAGATGGAAAATGCCAGCTTCGACCGCTGCGCCCTGGTCGGATCTACCGGCCTCCACGGCGATACCCGCACGCAATCCGAGGTTATATTCGATGAAAACATGGAGTTCGTCCGCGGTGTCAACATGGATTTGTTACCGGCCTGGCGGCAGTTCGCGTGGGAGATGTGCGGGCCGAATCGAGAGAACTACGACCGCATGCTGGACGGTCTGCACGAGGAATTCTATAGGATCGACCAAGCTTACCCCGGCATGGGAGCGGAGATTTTCAATAGCGGCCTGCGCTTTCTGCCCCAAGAGTTGTGCGACGCGGCAAATTATATCGCCAAGGGCAACACCGTAAGAGCGGCATACGAGCAGGTGGTTGGCAGCGATTTGGATAATGATCCCCTGCCGGACCATGAAGTATTCGTACTCCCCCACAGCGATGTGCAGAAAAACCTGCTCGCAGTAAGGGCTTTTGCGGCACAAATCCGGGGGATTCCGGACACCGACATTGGCAAGATCACCGAGTGGCTGGACCTTGCATGGGACCTCTCTGATGGTGTAGGCGAGGATTACCGCCAGCTGCTGCTGCAGTACGGCGACGCCTTCGAGCAGATCGAACAGAACTATCCCGGTGTCGCCGCCGCGATGTTCGAGCATCAGGCGGCGTACCTCCCGGAGGAAATGCACACCGCAGCCGAATGGATCGACAACGGCGGCAGCCCGGAGGAAGCCTATGAAGCGTTCATGGCAAACACCGAATTGTCTGGGATCCACTACAAGCACGCGCTCTGGCGCGAGGGCCGCCCGGACGGCGAACGCGCCGACTTCACCGGACGCGAGCTGAGGAACCTGGACTTCACCGGCATGGACTTTCACGAGGCGGTATTCGCGGGCGCCAGTCTGGAAAACTGCTGGATGAACGGGGCGGGCTTCACCTGCTGCGACTTTTCCGGGGCTTCTTTCCTCCATGTTTCCGCTATTGGCGCTGACTTCGGCAGCGCGAACTTCGACGGGTCGTCTCTCGTAAGGAGCGACTTCTCGGACGCGGACATGGAAAGTACGGATTTATCGCGGGCTGAAATCCATGACTGCTGGGGCTTGGAGGGGCAATCCTTCGGTCAGGCACAATCTATGTAGGGAGGCCGCCATGCCAAGAAAACAACCGACCGACCACGCCGCCGCGCTGGAAAAAGCCTTCGCCCGATGGGATGATATCCGCGAAAATGGGTGCGACGATCCCTTCTGGCCGGACGGGGTCAATATGAATCTGTGCCGCAATCACGTGATATACCACCGCATGCAGCTGGAGGAAACCCCGACCCTCTTCGGCTTCCCGGAGATATATAACCGGCCGGTGCCGCCCGAGGTTGACCCCAAGTATGTGGCCCGCGCCGATGAAATCCGCGCGGCCGCGAGGGCCTCCCTGGAGGCCTATCGCGCCGACCCGGACTACCAATTCATCCTCACGCGCCATGACGAGATCCCGCCGAAGGCTCGCGACAAAATGCTCGTCGGTTATGCGATGAATACAGTCATTGGACTGGAAAACGCCATTGCCAAGGATGTTTTGGTGTCCATGCGGCGGCACGGGCAGCCCGACAGCGCGCTGAAAACATTCAAAAACTGCGCCGGCCAGATGCGGGATTTCTTCTCTGGCGGCATGGATTCCGTTGCCGGCCCGGCCCTGGATGAGCCGGAGGACGAGGGCTTCAATGAGGAACTTGACGAGGACTTCGACGAGGATCCCGAGCAGGAATTCAGCGGCATGACTATGAAAATGTAACAAGATTGGAGGAACCCGATGAAAAATTTGAGCGTCCAGATCCCCTTCAGCGAGGCCAAACTCAAGGCCCTGAACAGCGCCTTGCTGAAAAAGGACCTCCTCCTGGAGGACGAGCTGGAAACCTTTTTGCTGAACCTGTACAAGCGGTCTGTGAGCAAGCAGGTGCAGGAATACCTGGACGACATCGCTGCGGACGAACCCAAGCCGCCCGCTCCGCGCCCGGCGAAGGCCAAGGCTGGCGGCGGCACGTAGGCCCTATCCCCCGTGTTCGCCCCTGTTCGGCCCGTGTCGCGCCGCCTGCGGTGGGGCTCCCCGCTTCGCGCCTGTACCCGCACCCCACTGCTAAAAGCCGTTGTGGGCCCTCTGTGGCCGCTTGTGAGCGCTCCACAGAGAACGCCGGGACGCCAGCGAAGGCTTGATGCGATTGCGATACGGGGTTTCGAGGACAGGGAACGAACGAAGGAAAATAGCAGGTTAAAATGAGGTGGCTGTAAACCGCCTCCTCATGGACCACAGCGCCCGGCAATGCCGGTCGCGTAAGGGATTGCGGGATTGCCATGTTACGGATTTAGGTGCACCTGTTTGGGCGGCGGCGGGGAAATAGGTGCACCTAAATGCCCGAAAAGCCCGATAAACAAGGAAAAACGAGGTGCACCTAGTGCGTAAAGAAAAGAAAATACGCGTCCCGCTCTGGATTACGCCCTCCGTCAGCGAGGAAGTGGCGGAGCTCTACGGGCAGGACAACTGCCGCAGCCCCAGCGAATTCATCGAAAAGGCCGTGCAGTTCTACTGTGGCTACCTACGCGCGGAAACCGGCAGCCCGTATCTGTCGCGGGTGCTGACCACCACCATGCGCGGCATGCTGGATTCCTTCGAGGACCGGCAGGCATCCCTGCTCTTCAAGCTGGCCGTGGAGATGGCCATGATGCTGCACGTCACCGCCGCGGCGAACGAAGTGGAGCCCGAAACGCTCATCCGCCTGCGCGGCCGCTGCGTTCAGGAGGTCAAAGCACTGCGGGGGGCATTTCGTTTGACGATGCGGTGCGCTTCCAGAAGGACAACAGCTGATGGCGCGGCTCATCTTCAAATGCCGCTACCTGAAGTCCGGCAGCGGCGCGGCGGGCTACCTGAAATACTTTGCCACGCGGGATGGGGTGGAGAAGCTCGACGGCGAATGGAAACTGTTAACCGCGACGGAGGCCCAGCAAAAACTGGTCCGGCAGCTGCTCAAAGATTTCCCAGACATGCGGAATTCTTTTGAACACCAGGACCATCTGCAATCCCCCACGCGCGGTACGGCCACGGAATTCATCACGGCGACACTGGATCAGCACGCGGACCAGTTCGCGCGCCGGGAACAGTATGTGGGATATATTTCGCAGCGCCCCCGCGTGGAGAAGCAGGGCACGCACGGATTGTTCTCGGACACGGATGGGCCAATTGCGTTGAATGAAGTCATGCGGGAGGTTGCCGCCCACGAGGGCGCGGTCTACACGCCGATCATCTCCCTGCGCCGGGAAGACGCCGCCCGCTTAAACTTCGACAGCGCCGCCCACTGGCGCAGCCTGCTGCGCTCCCACGCGGAAACCTTCGCGGAGCAATTCAAAATCCCGCCCGATGATCTGCGCTGGTATGCCGCATTCCACAACGAGAGCCATCATCCTCATTGTCACATGATTTTGTACTCCGCCGGCGAGCAGGGCTATCTCACCCGCAAAGGCCTGGACGGCATGCGCTCCGCCCTGGCTCGGGATATCTTCAAGCAGGACCTCATGCAGATCTACGAGCAGCAGACTCATCATCGCGACGATCTGCGCCGGGAAGCGCGGGAGATCGTGCAGCGGATCAACGCCGGCAGCTACAGCAACCCCGTGGTGGATGATCTGCTGTGCCGGTTGGCCAGCAAGCTGGAAACACACAAGGGCAAGAAGGTGTATGGCTATCTTGATCAGACAGGCAGGAATATAGTCAACGCCATCACAGATGAGCTCGCCAGGGACGAGCGCATCGCGGAGCTCTACAATCTCTGGTACGAGCAGCGGGAGGCCGTGCTGGCGACCTACCGCTCAGACATGCCGGAACGGTTACCTCTATCGGCAAACAGTGAGTTCAAGGCTATAAAGAACGCCATCATCGCGGAGGCGGCGAAGTTGGTGATGGAAGCCCCTGCGTTTGATGACGAGCCGCGGGAAGATACTCAAAAGCAGAACAGAGAGGCCATGCGGCTGTACTGCCAGGCGAAGGACCTGCTTGTGAACGATCCCCAGGAAGCCGTGCGGCTGCTGACCAAGTCCGCTGAGCAGGGCTACGAGTGGGCGCAGTACCGGCTGGGGAAGATGCTGCTCTACGGCCAGAGCGTGGAGCGCGACACCGATGCCGCCGTGCGGCTGCTCACCGATTCCGCGGCGCAGGGCAACGAGCTTGCACAGGCCCTGTTGGTCCGCTGGGACGAACAGCAGTCCCAGGGTCCCGCGACGGTATCTTCAAATATATTTCTACAGATGGCTAATCTGATCACTACACGCATACTCCAAGAGCCGCAGCTGAAGGATGCACGGGTCGTCGTTGAGTCGAAACTGTTGCGGGAGGAGCAGGAACGCAAGCAAGCACAGGGGATCAGGATATAGCGGCCGCGTTGGGAAGATACGCGCCAAGCCCGATCAACCGTTGTTGGATCTGCCTCACGTCCAGGTCCCAGGGGCGCTTGCCCTGTTCCGCTGCCAATGCCGCCGCCGTGCCTGCCGCCTGGCCGGTGATGTAACAGCCCGGCATCACCCGCATGGAGGACTGCATGGCGCGGTCGGCGCTCAGGCAGCGGCCCGCCATCAGGGCGTTGCTCAGGCCCTTCGGCACAATCGCGCCGTAGGGGATGCCGTAGCTCTCGCCCTTGGAATAACGCAGGGTTGAGTGTTCCTGATGGAACTTCTCGTAGGCCTCCCGCGTGGCCGCGCCCGCATGGATATCCACCAGGTAGGCGTAGCGGCCGATCTCGTTGGGGAACACCGCGCGAGCGTGGAAGTGCTCGAGCAGCATGGTCTCCTCGCCGATGATCCTGCGGCTCTCGCGGATGCCCAGCAGGGAGCCGGTGGCGACAAGTTCCATGTTTTCAAAGCCGCTTAGGTACTCGCGGTAGTATTTCAGGTAGTGGCGACAAGTTCCATGTTTTCAAAGCCGCTTAGGTACTCGCGGTAGTATTTCAGGTAGCGGTCCGTCAGCGCGCGCCCGTAGACTAGGCACTCAGTGAGGCTGCGCTCATCGGTGGCGTCCACGTCGTACACATGGCCGATGTTGCCGCCGCCAATGCCCTTCTCGGATATCTTCCACATGCCGGGCAGGTGCTTGTCGGGCACAGGGAACACGCCGTCTCGATCATACCGTCCGCAGCGATGACATCGATCAGTTGGGTATGGAATACGAATTCCACCCCGGCCTCTTTGAGCATCTCCTCCGAAACACGTTTGAGATTTTCGGCGCGGATCTCCATGGAGAGCTGCGGCTGCCCGACCCGCTCGCCGAGGGCCTTCAGCCGCCCGAACAACGCCGAGCCGAAACCCGCCGACAGGTTGTTCACGCCGTCGCCGAACTGCATATATGCCGGCACCATGCCCGCTGTGCCCAGGCCACCCAGGCAGCTGTGCCCCTCGGCAAGGAAAACCTTCGCGCCTGTCCTGGCCGCAGCCCACGCCGCGGCGCAACCCGCGGGCCCGCCGCCCACGACCAGCACATCGGGCGTGTGCCGCACTTCGATTTTCTTGCAATAATCCAAGTGTTCCATGCTGCCAAACCTTCTGTCACCATTATATTTGCAACCTATTATATCACGAACAGGAGTTGATTACAACGCCAAACTTTGTTCCCTTCACCCCCCAGCAACTCCACGACGCCAAGCACGCCGATCTCGCCGCCTTCCTCGAAGCGCAGGGTGAGCAGCTGAAGCGTTCCGGCTCGGAGCTGGAATGGGTCGATCATCACGTCACCATCCGCGGTCACACCTGGTTCGACCAGTACGACCATAAAGGCGGCACGGCGATTGATTTCGTCAAGAAATACTTCGACGCAAGCTTTCAAGACGCCGTGCAAATGCTGCTCGGGCAGAACGTCGCTGCTGTGCCGGTGGAGCCGCATCAACGGCAACGTGAACGTGAAGCCTTCGCCCTGCCGCCGAAGAACGAAAACATGCGGCGGGTCTATGCTTATCTGCTCAAGCAGCGCTGCATCGACCGCAAGGTGCTGGACCACTTTGTACACCAAAAGATGATCTACGAAAGTGACAAGTTCCACAACGCGGTGTTCGTGGGCACCGATGAGGACGGCTCACCCAAGCATGCCCACAAGCGGTCCACGGCCAGCAACAAGGGCTGGCGACAGAATCAGGCGGGCAGCGAAGCTGCCTATGCTTTTCACCACATCGGCACAAGCGGCACCATCTATGTCTTTGAGGCTCCCATCGATGCGCTGAGCTTCATCAGCATGTACCAGAAAGACTGGCAGCAGCACAGCTACGTTGCACTATGTGGGGTCAGCAGCGAGGCCATCATGCATCAGCTCTCCGCGCATGAGAACCTGCGGGAGGTTGTGCTGTGCCTGGACAATGACGAAGCCGGGCAACAGGCCACCGAACGGATCACGCAAGCCTTGCAGGACAAGGGCTACAGCGTTTCGACGCTCACCCCGGCCGACAAGGACTGGAACCAAACCCTGCAAAATCTGCATAGTCAGGAGGCGCCGGAGCCATGCCCCCATACGCATACCTTGTCTTCGCAGCAGGCGGGCTGATCCTCCTGCTGGGCGCCGCGCAGTGGCTGAACAAGGCAGCCAACCTCAACCACATCAAAAGCAAGACGGTTGGGGATGGGCAGCACGGAACGGCGCGCTTCGCCACGCCCACGGAGCTCAAGCAGACCTACCGCTCGATCCCCTTCACGCCGGAGCTCTGGAGGAAGGACGAGAATCGGCCAGACTCCCAGGGCATCATCGTCGGCCAGAGATCGACCCGCAAGGGTACCATCGCCATCGTGGATGAGGGCGACGTGCATGCCCTCATGATCGGCGCGGCTGGCTGCGGCAAAACCGCTTTCTGGTTGTATCCCAACATTAAGTACGCCCTTGCTGCGGGGATGTCGTTCTTGTCAACGGATAGCAAGGGGGACATCTATCGGAACTACGGGCACATTGCGCAGAAGCAGTACGGCTACCATGTGGCGGTGCTCGATCTGCGCAATCCCACCCGCTCCGATGGGTTCAATCTGCTCCACCTGGTCAACAAGTACACCGACGCCTGGAAGCAAAATCCGAAGGATATCTCCCTCAAGGCCAAGGCCGAGAAATACGCTAAAATCATCGCAAAAACCATTGTGTTCAGCGATGGCGATTCCTCGGGGAACCACGGCCAGAACGCATTTTTTTACGATGCGGCCGAGGGTCTGCTGACCGCCGCCATCCTGCTCATCGCGGAATTCGGCGAGCCGAAACAGCGGCACATCGTAAGCGTCTTCAAACTCGTCCAGGATTTGCTGGAGCCTTCGAATATACGGGGAAAGAGCGGGTTCCAGGTACTCATGATGCGCCTGCCCAGCGAGCACAAGGCCAAGTGGTTCGCGGGCGCGGCGCTCAATGCCAGCACCGAGGGCATGGCCTCCGTCCTGTCCACCGTGCTGTCGCGGTTGAACGCATTCCTGGACTCGGAGCTCGAGCAGGTGCTGTGCTTTGATACGGCCATTGACGCGGAACGGTTCTGCAAAGAGAAGTCCGCGTTGTTCGTTGTCATGCCGGAGGAAGACCCCAGCAAGTTCTTTATGGTTAGCCTGATCATCCAGCAACTCTACCGGGAAATCCTCTCCGTGGCCGACGAAAAGGGCGGCAAGCTGGATAAGCGTATTATGTTTTACGCCGACGAGTTCGGAACCCTGCCGCCCATTCAGAGCGCGGAGATGATGTTCAGTGCCGCGAGATCTCGCCGGCTCAGTATCGTCGCTGTGATTCAGAGCTATCAGCAGCTGGAGAAGAACTACGGCAGGGAAGGAGCCGCCATCATCACGGACAACACTCAGCTGACCATTGCCGGAGGCTTCGCGCCGGGCAGTGAATCGGCTGAGAAAATCTCCAAGTCGATGGGCAGCCGCACCGTCATGTCCGGGACCGTCACGAAGGGCAAGGACAGCACATCGCAGCAGCTGCAGATGTCCGAGCGCCCGCTCATGAGCGCCGACGAGCTCAAGTCCATGAAAAAAGGCAGTTTCATCGTATTAAAAACCGGGGCGCACCCGTTCATCTCGAAGCTGAAGCTGTTTTTCCAGTGGGGGATCCAATTCGACGAGGCGAACCCGTACTCCCTCGCCGATCAGGGCACGCGAAAGGTTGAATACGCGGACAAGGCGAAGATCGAGGCCGCGATCATGGAGAAGTTTCCGAATATCGTGATCCCTGAGCCGGAACAGCGTCCCGCCCCGCGGCCGGACCCCTCGCGCAAAAAGACGCAGATGAAGGCGTAGGGGGGTGATGCATTGCCATATAACACAAAGCTCTACAGCGACGAGCGTATCCTGCCGCGCGCCAAGATGGTATACCTGTACCTCAGCGACCGCCAAGGCACAGCGGAAGAAACCTGGCCGGGGATCAACACCATGGCCAGGGACCTTTCTGTATCCCGCAGCACGGTCATTCGGGCGCTTGCCGATCTGGAGCGACTGGGGTATATAGAAAAGCAAGCGGCCTTCCGCTCCGACAAAGCGCAGACCGCAAACAGGTATAAGGTTATTCGATAGTTTTTCTTACAAGGGGGTATTGCGCCCATTCGGTGGCATGGGGGGAGTAGCATAGTGATACCCCCTTGTTGGAATAACCCAGGTGAAGAGCCTATCACCGGCAGAAGGAGAAACACTGGCAGGATCAGAGTCAGGGACTGTAAACGCCGAGAGATTCGAATTTAGCAAGAACTTCGTCGATAGACTTTTCGCCAAGGTCTCGCAGACCCCGCAGATACTTGCGCAGTGGATCCAAGGCATCGGTAAACGCTGAAGCCTTTGCCAAAACATCGCAGACAGTATGATTCTTTTCTCGGCTCATCACGTTCCGGACTCTGACGCTGAAATGGCAGTCATCAAGTGTGACCTGGCATATATTTTGCGCTTTCAGGAGCCTTGCGTACAGGAGCTTGGCCTCATTCAACTCGCGCTCCAAATTTTCGACTCTACGGCTCTCCGCCGCCAACTGCCATTCTTTTCTGTCGATCTCGCTTTCCCGTTTGGCTACCGCGCCGTTGAACGAAAAGTCTTTGGCAAACGGCATCTCCCGCAAATGGCGCCGGGCACAATACAAAATCTGCTGAACACGGGTGTGGCAGACATTTTTGCTTGGGTCGCCTATGCTGGGAATCTGTTCCGCTATCTCTCGCAGTTTGAGGCCTTGCCTGTACCGCAGCAACACCGCAGTCTTTTCACGTGGATCTAGCATGGCCACGGCTTCGTCAATCGCAACTACGTTGACGCCAAACGCAAGGAGAGGGTTCTCCTCAATTGAAACACGCGCCATATCAGCATAAAGGTTCCACGGGTACTGATCCCACAGTTGCATTGCAATTTCGATCATAAGCACACCCTATGACAAGGACAGAGCTGAACGCTCTGCCCTTGGTTTTTATCCAAGCAACAGCCGATTGATTTCATCCAACCTGGCCTGGGCGCCGTCAATGCCGGCTTTCGCCCTGACGCGAATCGCGACAAGCAAGGCGAACTGCTCCGATTCTTCCAGCGATACAGCTGGCGCAGGCGCGGCCAACAGCTCCGCGGCCTCGGGCTCGGCTTCAGCTTCAACGGGAGCGGCGGCCGCTTCCTCATCCGCAGGCTTCTCGCGGCGATTATATGGGCGCTTCAGCTCCAGCTTGGCGATAAGATCGCGGTAGCCGTGTTGCATCAGCAGCTTGCGCAGGGCCTCATCGGAGAACTCGCCGGGCTCGTCCGCTTCGCCGGTAAGATAGAACGGGTTCACATTCAGCGTCTGCGAAACAGCGATGACCATCTTGATCGATATGTTGCCTGTGTTGTAAATATTGTGTGCGACCTGCGAGGTAACGCCCGCCAGCTCGCGGACGGCCTGCTTGTCCTTGATTTTCGCGGGCTTGAAGATCTCCGCAAAGCGCAATTTTGTTTTTTCTGAACTCACGCTGATGTTGCTGCGCTTCAGTTTTGACTCCTGGATTTGTTCGGATGTAAGCATATTATGTCCCCCAAAACTTATTTGCACTACCAACTATATCACTGATTCACAGAAATGTCAATAATTTTGGTCGGTACCCGGACAAGCAAGGCTTGAAATTTTCCAGCCAAATGTGGACAACCTCGCCGAGTTGTGGTATTATAGCAGCAGATGAAACCTACGGCGATAAGACAACCACCACTCTGGGAGGATACCGATGCTGATTGAAAAGCCGGATTTTGTAGCTTTTGATTTCGACAACCGCTGGCAGGAAAGCCTCGTCCTGCTTGACAGCGATATCCTGTTCGCGTCCGGACGCGCGCATTATCCGCTTGCGGATCCAGACGGGAAATTGTTGATCGGACTCTTGCAGCACAAATATGTCAGGGTGCACGCGCAGAAATACTCGCTGACATATGAGGCCACGCCGGAGGAATACCAAATGGCAAAACACCTCGCCGCGCTGATCCACAAGCGTAGCGCAGGTGCCGTACTGCATGCTCTCCACATCTATAGGAACCACGAGCCACTGGATCGGCGCAACGAATACAACGCGCTGTTCTACCCGGCGCTGAAAGCCTATATCCGCTTCGGCAACCTATACCCGGCGAAGCTGCTGGCCATGCTGGGGGAAGAACAGTGCGATGTCGTGGCGCTGTTCCGGGATTGCGTCGACTCCTCCACGGAGGACAGGTTCTTTATATTTACCCTCGGCGTTCCCAAGGCCGATTACCTCGCGTTGATGGCACAGGAGCGGGAACAAAGAGCGGAGGATCTGGCCCAGGCAGTTACGACCGCTTCAGCGAGAGGTGAGAGCATGATTCTCGAACCGATAGGATACGATGAGGGGGATCAGATATAGCATGAGGACTGTAGCCTGTACGAATTGCGGTCAGGAATTTCAATCCCCCCGTAAAGAGCAGCGTTATTGCAGCCGAAAGTGCGCGAATAGCCGAAACAACCGCCAGAGAACAGTAATTTGTGCGTACTGCGGGAAGGAATTTCAAACATACAAAAAAGACCAACGCTACTGCGGTCACAGCTGCGCATCGTTCGTCATAAGCCCGCAGAGAGGGCACAAATGCATAAGTATCAGGGTATGCGAGTATTGCGGAGAGGAATACGAGCTTGAATACAAACCAAATCAACGGTTCTGCAGCAAAAAGTGTGCCTCATCGGCAACGGCAGGAATGCGGCCCAAAGATATTACGGGGCAAAGATTCGGAAAATTGATCGCAATTGAGCATATTGGAAAAGATGGTGGTGGCCGCAATTGCTGGCGCTGCAAATGTGATTGCGGAAATGAAACGAAGGCAAAGATTTCCTCGCTAATGAACGGCGACAAGAAAAGCTGCGGCTGTCTTGCACAAGAGCAAAGGCCCAACAGAAACAACCCCATACTCTTTGATGGCACGAACATTGCCCATATTACACAGGACAAGCTCCGCTCCAATAATACCAGCGGCGTGACCGGGGTAAGCAAATCGAAAGGCAAGTGGATTGCCCATATTGGATTGCGAGGAAAAGTTATCTGTTTGGGTACTTATGAAAAAAAGGAAGATGCCGTGAGAGCCAGGCGCGTAGCTGAGGAAAAGTATTTCCAGCCGGTTATCGAAGAATATCATGCCTTTCAGGAAGCGGAGGGAGGTGGTTCACACGGCTAAGAAGAAGCCGCAGGGACACTACTGCTATGTGTGCGGTGAGCACAAGGCCAACGAAAAATTCTCGGGAAAAGGCCACGCCAACCACATATGCAAAGCCTGCGCCGGCCTCCCGGTCGCCGAGCGTAACGCGATGCAAGCGATACGCAGGATCGAAGGCATGGCTATGCGACACATCAGCGACAACGAAGTCAAATGGCTGCGCAATCACCTGAACGATTCTCGCCCCGAAGTGCAGCAGGCTGCTCGCGAGGTTTACCACATGAAGTTCCATCGCTACGAGCGCGGGCAGATCAAGAAGGGCCTGACGGTGTTCTCATTGGAGTTCTATTTGCACGGCGATGTGTGGGACGAGGATGGCGACGAATTCCCTGTGCATGTCCGCATTACCGCCGACCAGGACGGCGCGTTCCGGCTGATAGACTATGCCATAGAGCAGGAAACGCAAGTGGCTGTCGACAAGAGCATTGCGAAAAAGTTCATGAAGTCGCTGATCCACGAATGGGACATACTCTTCTGGGATGAAGATCTGAGTGACAGCGATGCGGAGTACGATCCATATCTGGACATCCTGCCGGAATACCGCGACTTAGACGACCAGGAAGAAGACGATGAGGACTTCCCCCAGGAGCCGGAGCAAGCAGCCCCGCAGGGGGACCCGATTTGCACCGTGCATCTGATGCTGAACAAAGGCAAAAGCAAGGAGCTTGTTTTCTATAACCAGCTGCATGATGAACCACGGGAACTGTATTGGGCGCTGCTGAGCTTCTTCGAGCCGGATAAGTTTGACGATGAACTCATAGATGCCGAGGACCAGGCAGAATAACACAATCGAAAAATCAGAACGCCAACGGCATAGGCCGACTTGGCGTTCTTTTTTTATGCTCTGAGAGTGAGAGGGGTAGCAAACGAAAAACTTTCCCCCTTCATATTAGAGAGGGAAAGCCGTTTACTCCGTATATCATAGCTGTGTTTGTCAAGTAAAAAGTGCAGCAATGGGGCGCGAAAAAGTGCAGCAGTAAGCCCAACACCGTGTGAACGCGGGGATTCCGGATTCTCGTAGTCGTAG
>JGI24702J35022_10000586_pt1 | contig 22068 bp, 21 predicted proteins | sample TergutTh196P4_FD_35022 | JGI IMG/M metagenome (IMG submission 35022)
TGTGAGAGCGGCGGGATAGTATAAGAGGGGGGCACACGCTTCCATGAAGCGGGGGATGTGTCTCAGTTGTTTTGTCAAGGGATACTCTGTTTTAAGCACTTAATTCTGTTTTAAGCACTTAATTCTGTTTTAAGCACTTAATTCTGTTTACGTCTTTGGTCATTACAGAGGTTCTGTGACTGTTGGAATTACTGCCTCTCCTGGCCGCCCGTTCAGAGTTGCCGGAGTCGTTGCCGTCGTATTTTTTTAAGCTGTCCTGAAAACTATTGTCTTGTTTTGTGTTTTGCGCCCCGCTTAGGGAGTTTAGCATCAAATCCCTGAAAACCGGGAATTGACAGTCCCTGTCAACTTCAAAACTGCCGCCGTCTTTTCGCCTGCCGATGCTTTCATTCCTCACAGCCGTCGCTGCATAGGAATTTTGCGGAATGAATAAGGACGCGGCAATGTCTTGAAAGTTCACATTCGTATTTATCATCGCTTCACCTCCTTTCCTTTTAAAATCCACTTAAAATCCACGTTTAATGTGATTCATACGACTAGATCCCGAACACACGGGTTAGGCGCATAAATCAACATACGAGCACATACGCAAATAAAAACCGACGAATACATTCGGGGTTTTGCGTACAACTCTTATGTATTCATCGGCATTTTTTAATTATAAATTAACACTTTACCTTTTAACTGATTATTAAACTAAATGAGAGATTATTCAAAATCATTGTGCGAAATAATAACAAATCATAAGCTGATTATTCTATTTTCCTTTGAGCTTTTATACGCAGCTTCCATAATTTGCTGCACGTGTACGGCGTCTGAAGCGGGAACGACCAAAGGCCTTCCATATAGAACCGAATCGGAAAAGCTCTCGATCTCCAGGGTGTACATGTTTCCAAACGAACCCTCCAGTTCGGCGCCCACATCATCTTCGTGGTCTTGTGTCGGATCGAATGCGCCGACGTTATCCATAAAGACCGCGTTAAGTTTACCACCGTCGTTTTGGCCTATTATTGTATCGCCCATCAACCTGCCCTTTGTACCAAAGATCTCCAGGCGCCATTTCGCAGCCTCGTCAGGGATATTAAAATTGGTTTGAACCACACACTGAGCGCCGTTTTCCATCCTCATCATCACAGTAGACGTATCCTCGACGTCATAATTGAAAACTACAGTTTCATTGAACGCTCCCACTTGTGCCACGCGCATTCCGGTTATATACTCCATCAGATCGATGCAGTGTATTCCCATGTCCATCATCGAACCGCCGCCGGCAAGGGCCTTTTCCTGGAGCCAGTTACCCGGATCGTCAGGCATCCATTGTGTGAACTGCGAATATCCCGAAACTACCTTTCCAATACGCCCCTCTGCTATAGCCTGCTTCATGTTTAGCACATGGGCGCCAAACCTCATCATCAGGCCAGCCGCGATCTTCACTCCCCTTTTGGCGCATCGGTCAAGCACGGCCTGCCCCTCATCACAGGTAATTGCGACGGGTTTCTCGACCAGAATGTGCTTGCCCGCGTCCGCTGCCATAATGGCTTGCTTCGCGTGAAAAACTACAGGTGAAGCTATGTATACTGCGTCTACTTCTGGGTTTGCCAACAGTTGAGCTTCGCTGTCATATGAAAAAACGGCGCCGTACTTATCACCCAGACGTCGCGCGTTTGCCATGTCAACCTCCATAACCGCCACGAGTTTAGCGTTCTTTGCGCCGAGCATACCGGGTATAGTCCTCCTGTCCGCAATACCTCCGGCGCCTATAACTCCCCAGCGCAATCTTTTGACTTCGCTCATAACAAATTCACTCCTTCCTCTATATCTATCTATGTTCTATTCCTCACTCACAAACACTGCTCCCGTGTCGCGGCACAGGTACTGCACCGCCGTCCGCCCGCTTATAAGAGCAACGGGCATGCCGCCCGGCGGCGTCATACGATGTCCCGCGAAGTAAACGCCGTTTAATCCGTCAATAACGGAAGGGTAGGAATTCACTTTCATTTCCTTTGTTATCTTCGTCATCCACGAGCCTTTCCAGTTTGCGCAGTATCGCTCATAGGTCAGCGGCGTTGCTATATCGCATACCTCGACTTTGCCTTCCATTTCGGGAATCCGCTCCGTCAACGCCGCAACTACCTCTTTGCCGAATCTCTGTTTTTCCTGGTCATAACGCCCTTCTTCTTTTTTTAGCTTTTTCCAATAATCATAGGTATCGCCAGGGAACTGCATCGTCATGGCTGTTTTGCCTGCGGGCGAGTAGTTCGGGTCATTCGCGTAATTGCCGGCGCCAATGTATTCGTAGGTTTCCGCCGCCAATTGGATCGGCCTGTTCAGTTTATACATCCCGTTGACCGGATATTTCCGAAGGTCGGCGTCAATGCCGAGACAGACAAAAACAGCCATTGAAGGCGACGTATTCGCCTGCATTTCATCCAGCCATTTTGATTTAAGAGGAATATCAAATAAACGGTCAACCAACATCGTATCGGATGTGACAATTACAGCGTCGGCGACGAGACGTTTGTCCCCAACCTGAACGCCGACTGCTTTATTTCTTTCTACAATCACCTTGTCGGCGCTGGTATTCAATAGTAGTTTGCCACCCAAGCCAGTGAATTTTTTGACCATGCGGTTTACAAAAGGCAGCGAACCGCCTTCAGGAAAACCGCCGTCGCCACTGTTAAGGGAACCAAACGAGAAGAAAAACGGCGCGATTCCCATGTCGTCGGCAGTTATGGATCGGATCAACTCGCGCAAACCTTTATTGGAAAAACGGGATATATACTGATCGCGGGTCGTACCCGCTAATGACATAATCAACCGCATTGCCGATATGCCGGAAAGCATTATTGATAAAGGGGGCGGGTTTTTTTTTGTTACTTTAACCCCGCGAATATCGATGAGCGGCGCATCGAGATTCTTAATTTTTCGGATATTACTGCAGAACTCTTTGATTTCTTTTGCATCCTCCGGGGCAAGCCGCAACAGTTCCCGCTCGGTTGTTTCCACGTTTCGATATAGGCGTATCGGAGTTCCGTTATGGCTGTACTCCAAAAAAGGTTCAGGAAAACGTATGGTCACACTGTCATCTAACGCGCCCACGTAGCGCCATGCCTTGTTCACGGCGCTCTTCGGGCTAGAGCCTGCCAGCCAGTGCATACCTCCCTCAAACAGATAACCATTGCGTTTCCATGAAGTGCAGATACCGCCCGCAATGTCGTTCCTCTCTACAACAGTAACGCTAAAGCCACATTTTTGCGTGTAAATTCCAGCGCTGAGTCCGGCGATCCCGCCGCCGATGACCACGACTTTTTTCATAAGTTCAATTCCCCCTTTATGTTCCCAACAGCATACAGCGGAAGGTTCAAAAGCCAAGCTTCCCGTTTGTAGTCCGACATGGACAAGCGAACAGACAGATTTGGGTGGAACTTATCAGCAAAGGCTCTGAGGCTCTTACTTTGCAGATTGACCTCCGCTTTTACTTCAAGGGGGATTATGGCATTACCGGCGTCGAGCAAAAAATCGATCTCGGAAGTGTTGCGTTCATTCGTCCAATAATAGGTTCCAACACCCGAAACTGTTATCAGCTGCTGCAAGACATACTGTTCCGTCAACGCGCCTTTGAATTCCTTGAATAAATCATTGCCATCCAACAATACATCTTGACGCAACCGCGCCATACAAGAGAGCAGTCCGACGTCTACCAGAAACAGCTTAAACGCTTTTAAATCCTCATAGGCTTTCAATGGCAACCTCGGCGCGGTGACCCGATAAACCTTATGGACTAGCCCGCAATCAGCCAGCCACATCAAGGCGTATTCATATTCACGCGCCCGCGCGCCCTCTTTAATTAAGCCGTAAATGAACTTCTTATTTTCTTTGGTGAGTTGCGCCGGGATACTGTTCCACAGCATACGGATACGCGGCGTGATATCGTTTGGCGCATGCTTGGAAAAATCCTGCTCATACGCCGAAAGGATGCGTAGTTGTATCTCTCTCGCTTCACCCCAATCCCTGTTTTCGGCAAAAGACCGGACAACTTCCGGCATACCGCCAATATAGTAATAATGCTTTAACAGGTTAATATACTCCTGTTTGAACGCAGTCGCCATCGCAAAATCGCATTGTTCAAGAAGCGAAACAAATTGTTCTTTACCCATTGCCTTCATATACTCAGCGAATGAAAGCGGATAAAGGTCTAAAAATTCAACCTTCCCGACAGGAAAAGACGTGCCGCGATGCAGGGCAACGCCAAGAAGCGAACCTGCGCAGAGGATATGGTATTCAGGAGCATTCTCATTAAAGTATTTGAGGGAAGTTAATGCTTGTGGGACTTCTTGAACTTCGTCGAAGATGAGAAGAGTGCACGCCGGGTCGATCTTATGCCCCGTGTAAAGCTCAAAGCCTGTGATAAGACGCGCGGTGTCGAGGTCATCCGAGAAAAGCTCTTTCATACGCCGGTTATTCTCAAAGCTGATATAGACGCATTGCTCAAACGCCAATTTGCCAAATTCTTTCATAAGCCAGGTCTTGCCGACTTGCCGCGCGCCTCGGATAATAAGAGGTTTTCTTGTACTCCTTGCCTTCCATTTATACAATGCTTCCATCGATGTACGATACATAGCATGTCACCTCCGATTTTCAGGTGGCAAGAGTATATCGCAGAATCACAAAATATGCAATGACTTTTCGGTTATATGATACACTTATATACAATGACTTTATTTAATCCACTTATATGTAATGACTTTTCGGCTAAATGATCCACTTATATGCAATGACTTTATTTATTGAATTGGCGAAAAGCCAGTATTAGTAAAATGGGGCGGCCAGCCTCAGCGTGACGGCGGAGGCAAATTCCGTGTTCATAGCGGATATTACCTCGGTTGCCACTTCTCTTTTCATGCCGTTTAGGACATCCACAATTAAGTCCAGCCTCGTCAATCCCATTTCTTCGAATATTGCGGCTGTTGTGGCAGGGTCGATCCCTTCGTACAAGCGGATAAAACTCTTCGTTTCATCCGATGTATTTGATTTCTGGATTATCTGCGCGTAGATTTCCGCGGCGATCGAAGGCTGTACCATCTCAAAATATTGCGCGAACCCTTCTGTATCGCCTTCGGCGATCATGCGTTCGACTTCATATCTGACTTCCTCCATCGCTCGCTTTTCCGCCTCGAGATCGGCTATTTGCTTTTCGAGGTCTCGCGTCCTCTCTTCATTTACCATTATCCGGGCCTGGTACTCATCCTCAAACGTCCTGAGCCTCTCGAGTTCGGATAGGGCGTACTCCTCCTTCGACTTTAGGTCTTCCACGTCCTTTTTTAGTTTAGTGTTTTCCTTCATCACGTCCTCAAACGTGAGTTCGCCCTCTTCCGCTTCAACAGGCAGCGCAAGATTCAACAGGGGCACGCCGGCAACCGATTCCTTATATGTGTCTGCCACCCCCATAAAGTTTATCTTGATAATAATAAACAGGAATCCAAACAGGACGACACAAATGATAAGAAGGGCCGAGAGCAGGGAGATAATCCCGAATACGAGTCCGCCGCCCTTTGATTTCTTATCTACAGAGATTTCCGCTGAACTTTGATCGTCTAACTCGCCTTTGTTTTTCCTCTTGACGGGTTTCTCTTTCCTGGTTTTTTCTTTTTTAGGCTTTTTCTGCTTCTTTTCTTTAGGCGCCATTTGTTTTACTCCCAATCTTATAACTTATCATTTCGTCAACTACCAAATTGTCCCGACGTTTTTCTTCCTCAACATATCTTGAAAATGCTTTCTCTTCAAGTTTTTTGAATTTTTCCTTCTCCTGCATTGCTTTGACCAATGCTTTCCTGGCTACCTCCAACTCATCCTTAGCTATCTGCACAACTTGCTTTTGTTCCTCGGCTAGTTCCTTCATTTTCTTGATAAAGGCGTTGTATCTCTTTATTGACCCTGCGGTGAACCTCCCGCCGGACACAGCCCTAAACTCGTCGATCGTCATCGCAATAACGTCTTTGATCCTTTTTAGTTCCCGCTTCTCAAGCTCGAGACGCATGGCGGCTTTACCAAAATTATTTTTGGCGAGTTCTTCGAATTGCTTTTTTAAGTTAAATAATACGCGAAACTTGTACTTAAACTTTGCCATATTATATATACTATATTAATACCTTTGACATGCAGTCAATTACCTCGTCAAAGTCATATGCCTCTCCGACTTTCTGCTCAATAAACCCGGTTATATTTCCTATAACGTCAATCGCGTAGTCAATATTGCTGTTGCTGCCCCTGGTATACGCTCCGATGTTGATTAAATCCTCCGACTCCCTATAAACTGCCATGACCTTTTTGATCTGCAGCGCAAGTTCATTGTGCGCTTCAGTAACCACATCGGGCATTACCCTGCTCACGCTCCCCAGAACGTCGATAGACGGGTATTGGTTCTTATTTGCCAGCGCTCTCGACAAAACGATGTGTCCGTCAAGAGTCCCCCTTGCCGTGTCAGTCACCGGCTCCGTCAGGTCGTCGCCGTCGACCAGGACAGTGTACAGCCCTGTTATCGATCCGCTATTGGAATTCCCCGCTCGTTCAAGCAGTCGCGGCATCTGGCCGAAAACAGACGGCGTATACCCCCTGGACACAGGCGGCTCCCCGATGGAAAGCCCTATCTCCCTCTGAGCCATAGCAAACCTTGTCAAAGAGTCCATTAACAGCAATACGTCATTTCCTTTATTTCGAAAGTATTCCGCAATCGCAGTCGCAACATAAGCCCCCTTGAGCCTGATTAACGCCGGTTGGTCTGACGTCGCCACAACTACGACCGATCTTGCAAGCCCCTCTTCACCGAGGTCCTTTTCCAAAAACTCCCTGACTTCCCTGCCGCGCTCCCCTATAAGCGCTATGACATTTATATCCGCTTTGGTGTTTCTGGCGATCATCCCCATCAATGTGCTCTTTCCCACTCCGCTGCCGGCAAATATGCCAATCCTCTGTCCTTTGCCAATCGTTAGCAGACCATCCAGCACCTTTACGCCAAGTGGAAGCGGTTCGCGGATTCTCTTTCTTTCCAGGGGGTGCGGCGCCTTATAATCAACTGTGTAAGAGTATTCGGGAGCAATGCCTTCGCCCCCGTCGATAGGGTTGCCCAATCCGTCGAGCACCCTTCCGACGAGATCTTCCCCTACTCCCACTGAAAGATTTGTGCCGGTCGCCACGACTTTGTTGCCCGGACCCACCCCGCTCATGTTTCCAAGGGGCATCAGTAACGCCTTACCGTCTCTAAACCCGACGGCTTCGGCGTAAACGATCTTCCTGAATCTTGCCGCGTGTATCTCACAGAGCTCTCCGATGTTAACCTCGGGACCGTCCGTCTCAATAGTTAAGCCAACGACTTTACTTACTTTCCCTGTAAACTCAATATATGTATTATCCGCTATTAAGGATCTGTACTTGTCAAGTTCAATTACTGCCATTGTAACTCCCCCAGCCAACCAACATTACCATCAACTCCCAATCATGACTACTTCTGCCGGATGGACACGAACCACCCGCTTCCTCTGAACAGTAGCCACCAATGGTTTGCCAACCGACAGTTCTGCAGGCGCCCGTCCGCTCAACCGTTTAACCAAACGATAGCTTCGCCGCCGCCTATGCGCTCCATCCGCCTATTCGCCCATCCGTCTATGCGCCCGTCCGCTTCTTATACTTCCGGTCGATCTACCATTTGGCTTTGCCTGTTAGCCACTGTTGTGACCAGCTTGTGAAATGCCGCTTCAATCTTGTTTAGTTTTGTGGTTATACCGGCGTCTATATGGCCGAGCGGCGTTTCTACCAGGCATGAGCCTATCTGTAACGACATGTCTTTTTTTATTTCGAGTGTCCCAACCCCGTCGATTAGTGAAAGCAAAACGTCTTTATTCGCTTTTATATAGTCGTAATCGTCGGGGGACACTTTGAGTATAGCCTGATCCTTGTTTGAGCAGTGATCAAATGCGTCCTTGACCATTATCAGGACATTCTGACGGTTAATCTCAACTTCCTTGCCAATAACCTTTCTTGCAATGTCCATAACCAGATCGACCGCATCCGCTTCGGCGCCGCTCATAAGCTCCTGATATTCGGCGGCGGCCTGCTCTTTTATCTGTTGCGCTTCCTGCGTCAGCGCATCGTATTGGGCTTTGCCTTCGGCTCGACCCTCTTGGTACCCTTTTTTCTTTGATTCCTCTCTGGTCCGGGCGCCGAAGTCAATTCCCTCCTTTTTCGCAGTATCCAGAATGGATTCGGCTTGCTTTTGCGCCTCCTCTATGATTGTAATTGCCTGCTCTTCCGCTTCCTTTTTAAGATCGGCGCATTGCTCTTTTGCGTCCGCTATAAGCGCGTTGGCAGTCTTTTCCGCTTCGGTTAGCGGGTTGTACTCCTCCGGTTCGTCGTCGGGTTCATCATCGGTTTCACGATCAATATCATTGTAGCCACGGCCCTCCACCCCAAAAAGGTCGCTGCCACTGTCATCCCTATCATCCCCATCATTGCCAATACCGGAAAAATGCCCTTCAAATGTTTCATCCGCAGGGATTTTTACCTGAAAAGGCATTCCTAAGTTTATCTGATAGTTTTTATATACCTTTTTAGACAACTATTTCATCCCCTCCGCCTCTGGAGATGATGATTTCTCCCGTGTCCTCAAGTCTTCTGATGACGTTGACGATCGTCTGCTGCGCTTCCTCAACATCCTTCAGCCTTACGGGGCCCATAAACTCGATGTCTTCCTTTATCATTTCGACCAGACGCTTAGACATATTCGCATAAATGGCCTTCGCAACCTCCTCGGTTGTTCCTTTAAGGGCAACCGCGAGAACATTGTTCTCAACTTCACGCAAGAACCTCTGGATAGAACGGTTGTCGAGGAGTAAGATATCTTCGAACACAAACATGCGTTTTTTGATTTCCTCGGCGAGTTCGGCGTCCTCTATATCGAGGGTTTCCATAATGTGCCGCTCAGTGCCTCGGTCGACGCTGTTAAGGATATCGACTATCGCCTGGATTCCGCCGGCTGCGGTGAAATCTTCAGTAACAAGCGACGATAAGTTCTTCAATAGTATGTTCTCCACTTCTTTTATTACATCCGGGGACGTCCTGTCCATAGTGGCTATCCTTCTAGCCACATCAGCCTGCTTCTCCGGCGGGAGACCGGACAGCACGGCGCCGGCTTGCAGAGCCGGCAAATATACCAAAATTAGCGCAATAGTCTGCGAGTGTTCTTTCTGTATGAAATTCAACAATTGAGACGGATCAGTCTTTCTTACGAACTCAAACGGCCGCACTTGTAACGACGCCGTTAATTTGTTGATAATGTCAAGAGCTTTCTGAGACCCGAGGGCTTTTTCGAGTATTTCCCGGGCATAGTTTATGCCGCCTTCGGCAATGTAGTTCTGCGCAAGGCAAATCTGGTAGAATTCCTCCATGATTGCTTCTTTTTCCTCAGAAGACACTGTTTTAATGCTCGCAATTTCAAGAGTGAGTTCTTCGATCTCTTCCTCTTTAAGATGCCTGAATATATCCGCCGAATACTCCGGCCCAAGTGCAATCAGCAGCGTCGCCGCCTTCTCTTTTCCGCTGAGCTGGCCTTTGGCCAATCCACCTCACATCCCTTTTTCATCTATTAAGCCGCAATGCGGCGGAATACAAACACTAGTTCCGTGAACCTATAAAATTAATCCATACCGTAAACTTATAACACTAACCCATTCCGTTAACTCATTACATTAACCAATTCCGTTAACTCATTACATTAACCCATTGTATTAACCCATTCCGTTAACTCATAACATTATCCAATTACACTAACCCATTCCGTTAACTCATTACACTAACCCATTGTATTAACCCATTCCGTAAACGCTATTCCCACTCGTCTGACAGCCAGTTCCGCAAAAGAGCCGCCACCGCTTCGGGCTTTTGTTTGATCAGTCTTTCGAGTTGATTCCTTATCTCCGATTTCTCATCTACGTCAATATCCCTGTACACCGGCTCTTCCGGTTCAATGATGCCCTCCGCGATCTGTAATTGTAAGTCTTCGACTTCCTCTTCAGCTTCCCTTCTCTGCAGCAGGGAGAGTATCAACGTTACTATAAGGAGAAGCATCAATATCAGCAAACCGTATTCGGAAAGAAACGCTTGTATCCTGTCGCCTATCGGCACAGGAGGTACTACATCCTTCATCAGCTTGATCGTTGTCACAGTGATATTCTGAGCAGGTATCCCGGTCGCTGTACTGGCTTGCTGCCTTATGCCGTTGAGATATTCCTCGTCAAGGTGCGTATCGTCCTCTATATCTATTCCATAACCCAACAATACGCTCAGAAACGACTGGGATGGAATCAACTCCCCAAGATTCTTTGTTGAGTTTTCAATAGTTCTGTCATAGCCATACGCCCTTTGTGTTTCGTTTAGGCTGTAGTTCCCAACGCCGTCATATCCGCCCATGGGATATATCGGCGTCGTCTCGCCAGGGTTTGTGTCCATGCCCGGAACGCCGCCAACCGCATAATTCTCGGCAGTTTCCCTTCTTAAATGCTCTTCAAGTACGGCGCCGGTACCCGGGTCGTAACCCTCCGGCGTACCAATCAACTCTCTCGTAGATTCCAACGTGTCAAAATCAAGCCGTGGGCTCGCAACCACGCTCAGGTTGTCAAAGAACTCATTTTTTCCCAGCCCGAAGAGCGTATATACATTGTTCTGCAACTCAATAGCCCTGCTCTTCCTCAACTGCTCATAGGTCATTATTGCGTCCATCGGGTCGTTTTCAACGGTACCTTCGAGGGGATTCCCCAAATTGTCAAGCACTCTGATATTGTCAAAGGGCATTTCCTCGACGCTCCCGGCGACTATAAGCTTTATGCCGTCGACTTGCCTGGGCAGCAGCCTATCATTGGACCAAATAGTAACTGTTGCCGTTGGCTGCGCGGGCGCCTGTTCATTCGAATAGAAGATCGACTTTTCAGGCACTGCCAATCGAACAGTTGCGTTGTCAATATTATCCAGCATTTTTATTTTATCTTCTATTTCGGATACCTGCTGCTGTTTCCAAATCCTCTTCTTATCGCTGTCAGTCGTTGTGAGCCCTATATACGAGATCGCATCCTCGAAAGTAGTCCCGTCTTTTGGGTATCCCGCCTGGGCAAGAGTGACCTGCGCAGTATCGTTGTTCTTTGAATCGATCAAGATGCTTGTGCCGCCGTTCTCAACCTTATTCCAAATGCCCCTTTCGGACAATACGTCTGACATCTCGCCGACTTGCTTTTTGTCTTCGCTTTGATAGAGGGTCATCCTGTCAGGCCTCGTGACAACAACTATAAATATGATCATTACAATGGCGGCAGCTACCGAGACAACGCAAATACGCACTCGTTGCTTTTTTTCGAGGTTTCCCCAAAAGTCTTTTAGTTGCTGAGTGTACTTTTCAAGAAAAGCCGGCATCTGCATTCACTCCAAAAATAGTATTGGCGCTTGTCCCCATCGCGCATTAAGACCTGGAACGTATTCGACCGCTTTATGTATGCGTTTCCATAAACTTTGCGACAGTTATATATCTGAGGTTCCATGAACTCATCGATTGCGTTATATCTGAGGTCCCGTGAACTCTTCGATCGCGTTATGTATGCGTTTTCATGAACTCTGCGACAGATTATATCTGCATTCTCATAATTTCTGTGTAAGCGTCCATAATCTTCTGCCTCACTGCCGTAGCCAGTTGGAGGGCTATGTCAGCCTTCTCCCCGGCAATCATGACCTGGTGGATATTGTCCGTTTCACCTGCCGCGAATCTTGTGCTCCAATCCTCAGATTCTAACTGAAGATCGTTAACCCTGTTGAGGCTATCCTTTAAGAAATCCGTAAAAGACATCGAACAACCGTCTTCAAGAAGGGATTGCAGTTCCTCATCCCGACCGGCGATAGTCGTAGCTTTGTATGACAACGATGGTCTAAGGTAATAACCGAGTATCGAAAGATCGTCCATGTTCAATTACAAATCACCTCCCAATCTCCAACGCCTTCATACTAATCGCCTTTGTGGTGTTAAGCGCGGTAACGTTAGCCTCATAAGCTCTTGAAGCCGATATCATGTTCACCATTTCCGTTACGACCTCAACATTTGGAAGCGAGACATAGCCATCCGCGTTTGCGTCGGGATGCCCCGGTTCGTAAACCAATTTAAAAGGCGCGTCATCCTCTATAATGTTCGAAACCCTAACGCCGATGCCAATGTTATCGCCTTTAAACGCCGACTTTAAATATCCGTTAAACACACCGCTATCCACTCTCTCCTCAAAAACGGGAACTTTACGTCTGTATGGAGTTCCGTTTCTTGTATTAGTTGTGTTGACATTGGCAATATTCTGAGAGATAGTGTCCATCCTCAGCCTTTGCGCAGTCAATCCCGAAGCGGATATATCAAGAGCTCCGAAATAACCCATATTATTTACCTTCTCCCTTCAGTTATCACGTGTGATATTTTGGAAAATTTGCTATTGAGGTTGCTTACAACGACGTTATACTTAATCGTATTCTTTGCCATTTGAGCCATTTCAGCTTCAATATCGACGTTGTTGCCGTCTATCCTCATAGGAAGCGGATTATAGTCCTCAGTTACCCTTGAAGTCACATCCTCCAGGTTTGTTTGACGGCCTATTCTGAAACTGTGCTTTCTGTGAAAAATAATGTCGCTGGGCTTTGAATGCAGGGCGTCCTGCAAATATGATTCGAAATCAACATCTTTACGGTTATAGAGAGGGGTGTCAACATTTGCCAAGTTGTGCGCCAGGACGTCATTGCGCAACCACGCGGCGTCCAGTGTTTTTTCTTCGATCAAAGAGTTTCTGTTTAGTTTATCCAACAACATAGCATTTCCTCTTTTTCGTATTATTCGTATTTTTCGTATTAGTTTTTTCGCACAAGTCCGTTCGTACAGGTATTTTCGATCAAGCGGTTGCTCGGTTTGTTAATTCTAACACAATGGAAATTCAATTACAATGTGGAAATTCATCGTTTATTGTATACTAATTTCAATGTATTTAGTGAGTTTTCCGATATAAACTGGTATTTTTCCCGCTTACTCATTTTCCCTGGTAACTGCCCGCACTCTATGATTCCGAAATTTGCGTTCATTGGCTGGAAGTTCTTTCCTCTGTATGTCGAAATGTAATTCCCCAAGGCGCCTATCATTGTTTCAGGCGGAAATACTGTCGCCGGTTCTCCGGCGAGTTCCGCGGCAAGACTCATCCCAGCCGTTAACCCCGAGGCTATGGACTCTACATATCCTTCTACACCTGTAATTTGTCCCGCAAAATAAAAATGATTGCCCGTCCGCAATGAGAATCTGGCGTCCAGAAGTCTCGGGGAGTTAATATACGTGTTTCTGTGCATCATGCCAAATCTGGCGTATTTTGCTTCAGCCAGCGCCGGAATCAACCCAAAAACCCTTTTCTGTTCTCCCTGCGTTAACCTTGTCTGGAATCCTACTATATTATAAAGTGTCCCCTGTGTGTTATCCTGCCTCAGCTGTACTACTGCGTACGGTTCTTTCCCGGTCGCCGGATCCCATAGCCCTTTCGGTTTAAGAGGTCCAAATCTCATTACGTCACGCCCTCGGGCCGCCATACTCTCTATGGGCATGCACCCCTCAAAGTGGACAATCTCCTCAAACTCCCTGACGTCCGCCCTTTCAGCCCCGACAAGCCCATTTACAAAGATGTCGTACTGTTTCTCGTCCAAGGGGCAATTGATATAATCAGCATCGCCCTTGTTGTATCTGGACGCCCTAAACGAACGCCGGCAATCAATCGAGTCAGCCTCGATGATGGGTGAAGCCGCGTCATAAAAGTATAGCCGACCCTGCCCCAAGACTGCTTCGATAGCATCCGACAACTCGGGTGTTGTCAATGGGCCGGTCGCGACTACGACCGGCGAGTCCGACGGCAGTTTGTCAACATGACGATGTTCAACAGATATATTCTTGTGGTTGACTATCCTCTTCGTCACAATATCTGAAAAAGCTTGCCTGTCAACGGCTAACGCGTCCCCCGCCGGAATTCTTACAGTGTCTGCGCATTCAATTATCAAGGAACCCAGTTGTCTGAGTTCTTGCTTTAGCAGTCCTTTGCCGTTTTCAATACTGTCAGACCCCAATGAGTTACTGCAAACGAGTTCTGAAAATCCGCTGTACCTATGAGCCGGTGACATCCTGCCGGGCTTCATATCTACAAGTTTAACGCTTAAGCCACGTTCCGCCGCCTGCCAGGCCGCTTCGCATCCGGCCAACCCGGCGCCTATAACCGTGATCTCCCGAACCTTTTTCATTTGTTCACTCCAGTTCACTCCGAAAATCCGCAGCTCTCATCCGAACACTTTGCCTTCGAATTCCTGCCCCAGCTGGGCTTTACCATGAATTTACCGCATTTCGGGCAATTTCGTCCGGCCGGTATGTCCCACAAACGGAAATCGCAGTTTGGAGAATCCTCACAAACGATATACTTTTTACCCTTCTTTGTTTTTCTGTAAACAACATTTTTTCCGCATTTCGGGCAATCGACTCCCGCCAACTCCAGAATCGGCTTAGCATTCTGGCATTGTGGAAATCCCGGGCAAGCAAGAAATCTTCCGTAGCGGCCGTTTTTTATAACCATATTTCTTCCACATTTTTCACATATTGTGTCCGTTACCTCGTCGGGGATTTCAACAAACCCGATTTCTTCCTCCGCCAGCTTAAGGGTCGCTTGAAAGTCCTCATAAAACTCCTCGATGACCTCTTTCCATTCTTTGGCGCCGTCTTCGACGTCATCCAATTGTTTTTCCATGCCGGCAGTAAACGCGACGTCAACTATCTTTTTAAAATGCTCGCTCATAATGAGGTTTATCGCCTTGCCAAGATCCGTAGGATAGAGGGTTTTTTTCTCCTTTTCAACATATCCTCTGGCAAGGATTGTGCTTATTGTAGGAGAGTAAGTACTTGGCCTGCCGATCCCGTTCTCCTCGAGAGCCCGGATGAGCGTCGCTTCAGTATACCTGAAGGGCGGCTGGGTAAAATGTTGCGCGGGTAAAAGCTCCTTTAGGTCAAGAGGCTCGCCCTCTGACAGTTCCGGTAGCTTTGTAGTGCCTTCTTCATCCCCGGCGGCGCTGTCGTCATCCCTGCCTTCCCTGTATATCGCGGTATAGCCCTTGAATTTTACATTAGAACCTATGGCTTTAAACGTTTTCCCGTCCGCCTCAATATCAACGTTCATCATATCGTAGACGGCGCTCTCCATCTGGCTTGCGATAAATCTGTCCCAAATGAGCTTGTAGAGCTTATACTGCTCGCTTGTGAGCGAGAGCCGTATCTTCTCGGGATCCAGATCAAAATGACTGGGGCGTATTGCCTCATGGGCGTCCTGAGCGGCGTTTCTGTTCTTGTAAACCCTCGGAGATTTGGGAAGGTACGCCGCGCCAAATTTTTCCTGTATGATTTTTGCGGCTTCGACCTGGGCCTCCTGAGAAATGCGGAGGGAGTCCGTCCTTATGTATGTGACAAGTCCGACGGAACCCATTCCTTTTATTTCAACCCCTTCATAGAGCCGTTGGACGGCGCCCATGGTCTTCTTCGCCGGAAAATTGAGTTTTCTTGAAGCCTCCTGTTGCAGGGTGCTTGTTATAAAGGGAGGGGCAGGCGCTTTTTTCTTCTCGCTCTTTTTTACAGATACAACCTTAAACTCCGCCTTATCCAAGCCTTTGAGGATTTGGTCGGTTGCCTCCCTGTCCTCCAACTCGGTCTTTTTCTTTCCGATTCCATAGAATCTGGCGGTGAAATTTGATTTCTGCTTTTTCTTTGATAATTTCGCATCAATCGTCCAGTATTCCTCGCATATAAAAGCCTCGATTTCCGCTTCCCTGTCGCATATCAGCCTTGTGGCGACAGACTGCACCCGCCCGGCGCTTAATCCCTTCCTGACCTTCCTCCAGAGGAGCGGGCTGATTTTATAGCCCACTATCCTGTCCAAAACACGCCGCGCCTGTTGTGCGTCTACAAGGGCCATATTTATCATGCGCGGACTCTTTATAGCGTTTTTGATCGCATTTTTGGTAATTTCGTTGAAAGCGACCCTGCATTTTTCCGCTTCATTTATATTCAGCAAGGTTGCGAGATGCCACGAGATTGCCTCCCCTTCCCGATCAGGGTCAGTTGCCAGAAAAACCCGTTTCGAACCCTTTGCATCCTTTTTCAGCTTACTGATAACGTCTCCTTTGCCTCTGATGGTTATATACTTTGGTTCGAAGTTTTTATCAACATCAATTCCGAAACTGCTCTTTGGCAAGTCTCTTACATGCCCTACCGACGCGACGATTTTATAGTTTTTTCCTAAAAAACGTCCTATTGTCTTCGCTTTCGCGGGCGACTCAACAATTACAAGATTATCTGCCATTCGTACCTCCTAAAAAATGTTCTCTACCAGCTTCCTCTGCGCCAGTATCTCCAGCTTCCTCAACGCTAATATCTCCTGCCAGCCTCCTCAACGCAGGTATCTCCAGCTTCCTCTGTGCAGGTATCTCCAGCTTCCTCTGCGCCAATATCTCCAGCTTCCTCAACGCCAAAATCCTCTATCCCTGGCCTTTAGCCCTGGCTCCAGCCTTTGTTTTGAGCCTCAATCACTAACCTCGAGCCGCTAGCTCCGAGTCTTTAGCCTTGGCCCCTAAAGAAACGCACTAAAAAGTCATAGTAATTACCTGAGAGTACCCTAAACGAAGTATTTTTGTCAAACACTTCGGAGATTTTTTGTGACAGCGGTTTTAACGACAAAACATCCTTAATCCCCTCCGGCGTTGTAGTGAAGCCGTCAAAATCACAGCCAAGCCCAATGAAGTCGCCGGCGCCCAACTCAATGAAGCGCCTTATGTGGCTTATTACACTGTTGACATTCGCCTTGCCGCCTGATGACAGAAAGTCCGGGTATAAGTTTATCCCTATGACGCCGCCCTTTTCCACAATTGCTTTTATCTGGCTGTCTTTCAGATTCCGTTTGTTTGGCGTGACCGAGTACGCGTTAGAATGGCTGGCTGTGTAAGGTCGCGCGCTTAGCCTGTCAACATCCCAAAACCCGGCGTCGTTAAGATGAGAGACGTCTATGATGATTCCCAGCTCGTTCATCCTTTCTACACACTGTATGCCAAATGGCTTTAGACCCTTGTCCGAGTTTGCGCCAACGCCGTATCCCAGATCATTTTCCCGATTCCACGTGAGCGTTATCAGCCTGACTCCCCTATTATAGAAATGGTCTATGTTTTCGATCTTTCCCGCCAAGGGCTCCGCCCCCTCGAGTGACAATATTGCGCTGATTTTATTGTTTGCGGCGTTCCTTTCTATGTCGTCCAGGGATAGGGCGAGTTCAATAATATCGCTGTGTTTGGCCAATTCACTCTCGAAGAAATCAATTGCCGAATTGGCGAATTCATAAGCATTTTTAATATGCGTGTCATCGCACCATATGGCAAAAACCTGTACAGGCGCGCCAAATTCGGACAGCCTCTTAAAATCCACGTGCAGATTATTGCTAAAAAGACCTTTCCCATTCAGTATCGCCCGTGTTATCGAGTCTGCGTGCCCGTCAATAAACCCGATTGAAGACGGCGCGGCGCTATTAACCGTCGAAGCAGCGTTATCTCCGCTTGTGCGCGCGGCGGCTTCCCCACTTAAGCTTGTTACAGCTTCAGTTGCCGGTGCAACGTCAACCGCCGGCGCATTATCGCCCGCCGGCGCTTCGCTATTCGCCTTCGGCGCGGCGCCATTCGCCGCCGGCACAGCGTTATCTACACTTAAGCCCGCAGCGGTTTCACCTGCCGGCGCAAAATCAGCCATAGGCGCATTGTCGCCCGCCGGCGCTTCACTATTCGCCTTCGGCGCGACGCCATTAGCCGCTGGTACAGAGTTATCTACACTTAAGCCCGCAGCGGTTTCACCTGCCGGCGCAACGTCGCCCACCGGCACAGCTTCACCTGTCGGCGCATTGTCGTCCGCTACGTCTGCACCGGTTCCCGTTGTCGCTACGTTAATGCTTGCATTCAATGCATCGCTGCCCGGCTCAGTCGCGCTGGCGTCGCTGCCAGGCCCAGTCGCGCCGGCGCCGGTCAAATCATTACTTTGTGGCGTGGACTCACCGGCTCTTTTACGCATCGCATCCAAGTCATTTTTCAAAATCCTTCCCGGGCCGCCGCCACTATCAGACTGTGACAGGGAATTTCTGTCTGACTGCGCCAATAAGTCATTGCCTGTTGTTTGCGGCGCAATTCCGCCGTTAAAAACCGCCGGCGTCTGGCCACCATACGGCTCAGGGGCGTCAATTCCTTGATGAGGCGCAACTCCGGCGCCAGACTGAAGCTCATTAGTATTATCCGTTGGCATTTCCATACTCCCTCTCAATTGCGAGCTTATAAACAAGATGAGGCTCACGATCAGAATCAGGGCTAAAATAATGTTAATATACTTTATCATTGTCCCACCTTGTCAATAACACATTATGTCAATCATGCTCCAAGCGCTTCACCTGAAAACGATACAGCCAGCCTTTTCGATACTTAAGCGATACAAAGCCGATTGCGGATACGATAAAAGCCCCGACCGCATCAACAATCAGATCTTTCATTGTATCGGCAATTGCCGCCTTCCCAATAAGAGGTTCTCCAAATTCACTCGCGTACTTTTGCATGTTTGTATTTAAAAAATAGTCCGCTGAGAACTCATAAATTTCCCAGATCACGCCCAGTGATAAAGCAAAGCAAAAAGCAAATAACGCCACAAAAACAGGACTTAAATAAAAAGCAATGGATTCGGATTTATTCAAAATATTTACAACAGAAAAACCCAGAGCCCCCAAAGCCGCCCCGCTAAACGCATGCAGAATCGTGTCCCAGTGGTCTGCAATATAATAGAAATTACGGACCTCCCCAAGGTAGATGGCGCAATACAGAAATATCGCATAGGCAATCAGCATGGCGTCAGGTATATTCAATCGGACTTTATGCTTTAAAAACCCAGGCAGCAACATGGCAAACACGCCGAATACGCTCTGCAACAGCATAAGAACGTAATCGCTTTTTACTCTGACATTTATCTCCGCTGAAGGCGCGACAGCCGGCGCCGAGATTATTCTTGCCGAAACAAAAACTATCGAACCCAGGAAAGTGACAAATATTACCCTCATCAGGTTTCTTGAATTGAATATCTTTTTCATAATCATAACCATAATCAATTCATATTATAAAACCTTTGATTTGTATTTGCAATTTCTATAAAAGCCCTAACGGCCTGTATTGTAATTGACGGCATTACCTCAGAGCGTCTCCTTCCTTCTCATGGGAGGGACTGGAACGAAATGCTCCGGACAATACAGAAAACTGAACACACTCAGAACCGGGTGCATATGCGCCCGCATGATGAAAGGATGTGATGCTGATGATTCAGGAACAAGTAAACGACAAAGCCGTCGCCATCTCCATAAAGGGGGCGAAGCTGACGGGCAGGATGCTCGCAAATGAATTTGTTAAGTGCAAATATGCGGGTCTGCCACTCACCAATGAAGAATACGCAATCTACCGAGCGTGGCAAGATAAGAAAACCGAACAGGTGTGAGAGCGGCGGGATAGTATAAGAGTGGGTCACACGCTTCCATGAAGCGGGTGATGTGTCTCAGTTGTTTTGTCAAGGGATACTCTGTTTTAAGCACTTAATTCTGTTTTAAGCACTTAATTCTGTTTTAAGCACTTAATTCTGTTTAAGCACTTAATAAGTCTAATGCCCTTTTGTAGAGTGGGTCAAATTCACATCCACAACTTCCGCACTTTTTGTCTGCTTGCGAAATAATTGGTATCAATTCTTCTGTAGTTTTCTTGCCTTCAAGCCATGCTTTTGACGGCTCATCAATCAAATCCCAACCTGAAGCCGCAAATTTTTCAATTATTTTTATGAGTTCCTCACTTTTAAACGACATAAAACTGCACCTCGTTTCTCATACTACTAGTTTCAAAAAGTATACCACAAAGATGTGAACAATTCCACATAAACATTCAAGCCCCAAAGCTGCAAGACGTCAACGCCTACCCCCTATCCCCGCCGGGTCATGTTGCCGGGTGGGGTACATAGGGTAAATGGGGTACATGGGGTAGATGGGGTACATCTTTTCGGTCGGTTCCACAAAAATCATGTCAGCTAATGCGGCTAATCATGAACTGACGCCTTTTTTGAAAAAGTTCGGGGAATTGCTTATTAACTGCGTTGAAATCAATATCCCCGATTATCATGCTGTTACAGCTTTTTTCTCTGCGGGCTGGAGAGTGCTTAAACTACGGGGGAAAGGTGAACCTGAGCTACCGACGATGCCTCCCAAACCGCCGACGCCGGTTAGAGAGCGCTTAAACCGCGGAGGAAAGGTGAACCCTTTCCCCAACAAGTCCTCAGATGTACGCTAACTACGCGTTAATGCTATATCAATGGTTGTACCGCCGAGGCTCTCAAGGCGGAGCGTGAGGTTTTCCGGGGCGTCGAAGTACATACTGCTTTCAATTTCAAACCAACATGCCGCTACGCCATCGACAGCTTCTGTATAGCCGCTTGACCATAAGCTATAGGGATTATTTCCGTCAACCACCACATAAACATAAAGCTCCAACATGTCAAGCTTTACTGGGTTAGTTCCCATTTCCCTTGCTCTTTCCGCATTTGCCGGATTCCCCAATCCGCTCTTTTCAAAATCAATAATTGCCTCAATTCTAAACACCGTTGGTAATACGGTCGCGGAAGTCACTCTAATCCCCTGTGCTTCATAGCTCTCAACGGGAGCATAGCTTAATGCCGCTGCTTCCCCGAATTTCTCGTCAATGTCAATATCGAAGCTCCAACTCCCGCTCAGCGAGATGTACTCATCGTTGGGGATATCGTCCTTCTCATTGTCAAAGTAAATAAAGGTCAAATCGCCGACAGCTATATGCGCCTTATCGCCGATAGGTACGTTTACGCCATAGAATGTAACGATAACGGATACATTGTAAATATCGTCGCTGATTTTCGCCGCGTGAGCGCCAACCTGAAAGTCCATTCCTTCGCTCGGCTCATATTCGTAAAGATTGTTTTTCCAATCTTGGAAAAAGTGTCCGCCCGGAAATGTTCTGCTTTCGACATCGTTTTCTCGGTCTATCAGCCAATCCCATGTATTTACTGTGCCGTTGCTTTCTGTTATTACAAGCGTGAACGCTCCAATGTACAGCATATCAAATCCATCCGGAACATCTGCGCCGGACAATGTGAAATCGAATCCGATTTCTTTACTGTCAACGTAATACGCTCGCAGACTCATTCCGTTGCTTTCGTTTGAAACGACTTCCGCGAAATAGTCATTATCAACGATTGCCTGTGTTGACCCGATTCCGGGCTGGCCTCGCGTAACAGCCGCGAATATATCTCCGAGTATCCCTGTTGCTGCGAACGCCGCTGTGCTTAATGCCAGCAATAGGATTACCGTCGTAGCGAAAGCCACGAATATGGGGCGATATGAAGTACTCACGGATGACGCCCTATTAGGAATATGCTGTTTCAGTTTACGATTAGACAAAACTTGTAGACTGACTCTCCGTACTCATTTGAACACTCACGCGTTATTCTTTCAACCTATACGTCCTGTTTCTGTTTGCACCCTCCTCTATAACAGCTCCATCAGCCACCATCTCTTGTAAATACAACCGCGCGCGTCCGGGGCTGATCCCGACATGCTCACATATGTCGCTTGTTTTACCAATCTTATTATCGGTCAGATAACTGATGATATCACGCTTTCGCCCGTCTCCTTTAGATGATTTCTTTTTATCGCTCGTTTTTATCGCTCGTTTTTTATCGCTCGTTTTTACAAATTCAAGCGATAACACCGTTCGATCAGGGTTAAACTGCTCATCAAAAACAGGAGATTTCCACCCTTCCTTTACCCATGCGGCATAAATACCGGAAACACCGGTTCCCGCCCGCTCTGCAAAGTTTATCATCCCGAACAATTTTAACAGCGTAACATTACGCGGGTC
>JGI24702J35022_10000587_pt1 | contig 22066 bp, 17 predicted proteins | sample TergutTh196P4_FD_35022 | JGI IMG/M metagenome (IMG submission 35022)
ACGCCCTGTTCATCCACCACTTCACCTGTGATATTTTCAGGATAACCATTGCTGTTTAATACCTTAAAAGCCATCCTGCAAAATACGCCTTCAGGTAGATTCCCCCCTTCAGGGAAAAAGGAGACGTCGTAATCATCACGTCCTGTCCTCTCCCTCTCCTTTGGAGAGGGTTGGGGTGAGGTGAGATTTCCTATCCGTATATTTTTCTTAAAGAAATAGTCATCCCCCAGATTTTCCATATATCGTGTGTAGGCGCGAAGTGTATAGTCGCCTTCCGGAATGAGTTCGCTAAGTGGAAGATGACCGTAGAACATATCGTATTCGGGGCGTATCATCACGCGACTGACAACAGAATCATCCGGACTGATCAGTTCAACATACACATATCGGCTAAGTGTCGGATACAGATGTGTATTCGCGTCGATAAGATATGCCTTAAACCAGATTTTTTCGCCGGAGACATACAAATCACGATCGGTATGGAGATGTATCTTTTCCTGCGGGTAAACTGTTATCTGATCGGCTACACGCTCAGTTATCCTGCTCAGACTGTAAGATGTATCCTGTGTTGTTTGTGCAGTTAACACACAGCAAGACAGCGAATAGATAAGGAAGACAAATAGCTGCCTCCAAGGCAATCTGCTGAATTTCATCTTCCCCGACATGTTGACTTATCTCATCACCTGATGCTTTTCGATAAATTCAGGGTCGATAATGACTCCCATGCCGGGGCCGGTGGGCGCTTTCATCTTTCCGTTTTCTACTTTCGGAGGCGCTGTGGGACATTCGTAAACCACGTTGGTATCGAATCGTTTAAATTCGTGATGCGGATCTGCATTGGGTATGGCCGATACAAAGATGGTGTTATACATAAATCCCAATCCGCCACCCGACATATGCGGAACGCAAGTCTTCCCGAAAGCATGACCCATCAAAGCCACCCGCATCGAGCGGATAAACCCTCCAAAATAGTAGGTGTCAGGCTGAACAATATCTATTCCGTCATGCGCCAATAACCAACGGAAATTATAAAAACTAAAATCCTGTTCGCCATTGGCAATGGGCAACGTCAATGTGTCGGCTACTTTTTTAATATCTTCAAAATGAAAGAACATGACCGGTTCCTCAAAATACCTGTATTTATTGGCTTCCAATAACCGTCCTATCCTGATTGCGTCATCAACATTATAATAGCCATTGGCATCGGCATACAACGCCATTTGATCGCCATAATGCTCCCGTACCATCGGAATCAGCCGTTCGGATTTGCCGGGTATTCCTTTGTAATGAATATCCCTGTTTCCGCCCCACATAAATCCCACCTTGATTTTCAGCGCATTGACGTCGTATAGCGCTACTTCGTCCTTGATACGTGCCAAATGTTCTTCCAAAGGCAACTCCCTGAACTCGGTCGCCACATAAAGACCGACATATGGATTATATATTTCCCCAATCAACTGTGCAACAGGTTTATCGGCAATTTTCCCCAACATATCCAATATGGCAAATTCGATGGTAGCCAAAGGCAAACCAAGGGTCATCCCTTCTAATCTGTAGTTTAAATTGTAGCGCACAACAATTTCTAAGATCAGGTCTAACTCCCTGGCATCCTGTCCGATAAAGAATGACCGGATTCTTCGTAGAAATATCGGGTAAAAGACTGACATGTCGGAATGAGCTACCGAAATACCTTCTGCACCGTCTGTAGACCTAACGCGGCATAAATAACTGTTATTGTATTGCAGCAATTCGAGTCTGTCGATCATCACAGGCGTAGGGAAAAGTTCTTTTTTCAAGATGGGTTGTTTGAGCACACTGTCGAGTTTGTCGAAACGCGCTTCGAGTTCGTCATTGGAAAATGATGAATTGTTGCCTGATGTAAAAGAGGACAACAACGGCAAACCGGCCATCGCCATTCCACCGGTTGCGGCGGAAGTCAGAAAATGTCTACGAGAAGTAGTTTTCATAACTGATTAATCAGTGTCTCAATAACTGCGTTGCAAAATCCATGCATCCTGAAAGTTCGGATAATACTTAGAACGTGTTGCGTCGCGACTTCTTTCTGCATCGGCACGATTGTCATGACTTGTCAGAATCACACGTAACATTCCCTGTTCGTTCTCGGCTAAGACAGGTGAATAACCTTCATTTTGCATCCGTTCTTTCAGGGAGTAGGCATTTGTTCTGTTCGTGAAACTTCCGATTACTACGCTATAAAGACGGATTTCCGCCGCATTTTCTCCGGCAACGGGCGTGATACGTTCCTGTCTTGTTTCGGTCGTTGTAGCCGGTTTTGATACGGGAGTAATCACATATTCATCAGCCGGTTCCGTCATTTCCCTGGCTTTAGCTTGCTCATAGGCAGCTCTATATGCGCTTTGTTTTGACTTACATGAGGTTGTTCCAACTATCACCACCAAACATAGCGCCACACTTATCCATCCTATTTTCTTCATATCATTCGGTTTTAAAAATATTGGTGCAAATATACATATTTTTCTAAGAATCATACGTAATACATGGATTTTATTTTAATTCCCTGATTCTGATATTACGGAATTTCACAATTGATCCATGACCCAGAAAGGCAATATGTCCCGTTTTATTGAATAATCCGGGATGTTCTCTTTTGTCGGGCGTACCGTTTTTCACTGCTTCCCTGATATTACCATCCAAGATGACTTCACCGTTTAATGTAATCTTGATATTATCGCCATTGGCAATCACTTCCTGATAGTTCCATTCGTCGACAGGTTTCAGAAAGCCACGTTTGGCCGGAATAATGCCATAGACAGATCCATGGTATTGATATTCCTGCAAATTTGCATACACAGGATGTTCGCTATCAAGAATTTGGAGTTCCATGCCCTGGTATGCCGCATCTCCTTCCATGGGCGTACGAATACCCAGCCCATTGTTTGCAGCAGGTGATAACAGAAATTCAAAGCGGATAACGAAGTTTCCATATTCATTTTTTGTGTACAAATTTCCACCTGAGCCTCTGCCCGGATTCAATACAATACAACCGTCTTCCAATGAATAGTCGACCAAGTTTCCGGTCCATTCAAACATATTGGTGCCGTCCAACAGAATCTTGTAACCTTCCTTCTGTTCTTCTGCCGAAAGTTTGAAGGGTTCGGGACGTTCGAGTTCCTTCACATAAATATTCCGGTAATATACCTTGCTTCCATGTGCCTGTAATTCGATTTGTTCGATGGATGGAATAGGCAGATTGGCATCCCAGTAATTCTCAAGTATCACATCATCAACGACTAACTCACCATTTAATAGGACTGTCACACGGTCCCCGGTCATCTTGATATAAAACGTATTCCATTCTTCCAATTGATTATCGGCTACCTTTAGCGGTTTACTCGGATGAATCTTGTTATTGTATAATCCTCCTGAACCCACCTGGGCGCCGGATCTCACCCGCGAAGTATCCCAAATCTGAACCTGTGGAGTTCCACGAAGGTAAATACCGGCATCGGGTGCGCTGCCTTTCGCCAATTTCCAGTCCACATACATCTCAAAATCGCCATATTGTTTTTCGGTACAGATATTATCATATCCGGGACCGTCGAATACGAGTAATCCATCTTCAACAAACCAGTCTCTACGCATAATCTCATCTGCATTTACCTGTGCTTTGGCTAAGTCGGCCGGTTTCATTTGTGTGCGTTTAATCGGATTTTCGACCAAGCCTTTCCATCCTGTTAAATCTTTGCCGTTGAAAATCGGGACAAATCCTTTTTCTTTCGGCATTTCGTCGATATGTTTGCGGATCGATTCGCGTTGATAATCGGCATCGGGATTATTCAATGCCGCCCCTGCTTTGTTGAGTAATGCGATTACATTTTCGCCCGTATATTCAGGGTGATTCAAGGCAATATTCATCACGGCATTTGCAGCTGTTTCCTTCAAGGCGCCATCGTCAATAAACTCGCCCGCATACAACAATGCCAAATACGTTCCTGTACGGCTGATCTGGTTCATGATGGTATTTTTCTGGGCATCCGTCTTGGCTATTTCCATCGCTTTTCGTAAGAAAATCAACCGATTCTCTCCTGTGCGCGATGTATTGGATACCATTCGGATATAAGCGGACAACGCCCGATCGAAATAAGCAGAAGCCGAAGGATCTGTACAAACGGTATAGAGTTCATCAGCCGCACGAAAATCCCTCCAGGTCAACAATGCCTCAAATGCCGCATCTTTGGCCTCACCCTGTCCTTTCGTAAACCCGTCTACTATGGTTTCCAACGCTTTACTTTCGCCGGTTGATGCCAAAGGCAGGTAATACAAATGTTTTTTACTGTCGCCTGCCTGAATCATCCGGCGTGAGATGGTTTCTACCTGTTGTGAAGCCGTCTGTGACGAAAGCGTTGCAATAACAGCTTGTTGCAGCGGTGCAATTTCTTGTTTGCCTGCCGATTCCAACATTCCACACATATTGGTCAGGTCTTTTTCGCCAACTACATCTTTCAATGCGATATATGCAGCCGATTTCACGTCGATTGAACTTGATTTCGTCAATTCCAATACGTTATTCAAAAACCCCGTGGCTTTGCGCAAAGCCAATAATTCGGCAGCCGCTACTTTTCCTTGATCGGAAGCAGATGGAAGTGTTCGGGCAATAACCGGCGGGATATCTCCTTTGAACGTAGACAAGGCATCTTTGGCTAAGGCAATCACCTGTGCATCGTCGCTTGTCAGGAATGATGTTATCGGAGCGATGGCTTCCGTATTGCCTATCCGCACCAATGCCATGGTTGCTGCTTGTTTGACATCGAATTCAGCGCTACCTGCCTGTCTGATAATCATTTGGACGGCTGTTGTTTCAATACCTGTTTCCAGACTGCTCAGGAGTGCTTGTTTGTCGGGATTTTGGGCTTCACGGCCGATCCAGTTCAGGATATCAACTTTCACTTCCCGTTTAACTTTTGGCAATGATTTTATCAAACTGATATAGAGCGTTTTGTCGGCACATTCAGACATCATGTCTAATGCGGCATTGCGGTATTCCTTGTTAGGATCTTTCAATGCGGTGGTCAGAGTTTTCGTTGCTTGTTTCATATTTCCTTCAACCGGAATCACAACCGTCCCAATGAGTATCAAGTCTTCTGTTTTTCTGACTCCCTGTGCAGACACCAATAGACGAAGCGCTGCAATCCGTGTACCTGTCCGGCCTGCTTTGGTGGATTTTTTCAACAAGTCGGAAGCCGCTTTTTCGGCCACTTTCAGGTCACCCTGTGCAATTACACGATTTATTAAGCGGATATACGCATCGGTGGCGCTTGTCTTTTCTGTCCAAAAACCGGCTTTCTCAGCGGCGGCAGCCAAAACAGGTAAAGACGCTTTCGTTCCCATCCGACTCAATGCGTATAATGCCGCTTTTTGCAAATTATCTTCGCCGGCGCCAATCAATCCGCTGATGAGGCCTTCATAAATGGGAAGTTGGGCATCTCCAATTGCTTGAAGTACACTTTGTTGGGTTATAGCACTTCCCATTTTGCGTAGCAAGGAAACCTGCAAAGCCTGTCCGGCCTTCTCGCTTCCTATCGAAGCCAAAGCCTTGGCTGCGGGACTGCATAAATCTTCCATATTCAGGTAGCGTGCTAATGCATCGATACAATCATCTTGTCCGACAACCTGAAGCTGGCGGATGATAAATGCTTTTATTTCAGGTTCATCTTTCAGATCCAATGCTTTGATATAAGCGCTTTCCAATGTCTTGCGAATGGCTGACATGCCTTCGCCTGTGGCATAATGACTCATACCGCTCAAGGCATAATCCACCTGTGCATTACTGCCTTTACCGGGTGCATTCATCATTTTTACCAATGTCAGCACGCCTTCTTCGCCGGTCGAACAAAGGTCTTTGATTAATTCCTGATACGTGTCCTGACTTTGTGCAGGCATTTGCGCCAATGCATCGGCAATAATGGTTTGTGCCGTACGATTGCCCGGCATTTGCGCCATCAGCATATTACTGCAAAACAACAAAGCGCAACTGATTGATATAATAATCTTTTTCATTTTATTAATTCTTAAATATTTTAAATCTTTAAATGATCAAATCTTTAAATGGTTACATAATCCACGGTGCACGCATCGGCTGATTAATATACCTGTTGGCGGCTTCATCGTTGATAAATTCAAGTTTCACCGGATCAAAATGGAGTGTTCGGTTCAAACGAAGCGCTACGGTTCCCATATTGACAATGGTTGCAGAACGGAATGCATTCCGTTCATTCAATGCAAACGGCTGGCGTGTTTTCACACAGTCTATAAAATCGGTCACCTGGATTTCCGGTTCAGGATAATCGGCTAATTTCTTTTCCCAGTCGGGTATATCACAGACAAAATTCTGATACACATTCCCGTTAGGTCCAGAGATATAAGGTGTATTCGGGTCGCCGTAATCTTCTCCCCAGAGGATAATCTGACANCCGTCTTCATACGTATAGGTGATTGTTTGCCAAGTACCTACGGCATCGGGATGTTGNTGTGGCGCTTCNACTTCCACTTTGATCGGGCTTGTCTGATCTTTGCCCAGCAAATATTGTACGGGATCGATATAATGTTGTCCCATATCACCCAATCCACCGCCGTCATAATCCCAATATCCACGGAAAGTCTGATGCGTACGGTGTACATGATAAGGTTTGTAGGGAGCCGGGCCCAACCATAGGTCATAATCCAATTCAGCAGGAATNGGTTGCGGTTCGAGGTATTCCTGTCCAACCCAGAAAAANTTCCAGTTGAATCCGGTATGTCTGCTGATAACCACTTTCAGCGGCCAGCCTAACATACCGCTTTGCACAAGTTTCTTAATTGGCTTTACCGGCGTGCCCATTCCATAGAAGGAATCGGTGAAACGAAACCAGGTATTCAGCCTGAACATCCTTCCATACTGCTTCACGGCTTCCATCACCCGTTTTCCTTCGCCGATAGTCCTTGTCATCGGCTTTTCACACCATATATCCTTGCCGGCTTTGGCTGCTTCGATAGACATAATGGCGTGCCAATGCGGAGGTGTCGCTATATGAACGATATCCACATTCGGATCCAAAATCAGATCCCTGAAATCATGATAAGCGACAATTTGATCCTTCACCAATGCTTTGCCCAATTCCAAGTGATTTTTGTCCACATCACATACGGCAACAAGGCGTGTTCCTGCATATCCCACATGACCGCGTCCCATGCCTCCTGTACCGATAATGCCTTTCGTCAATTGATCACTTGGTGCGATAAGTCCTTGTCCCAGCACGTGTCGCGGAACAATAGTAAAGAGCGCTACCCCGCCCAGGGTCTTCAAAAATGTTCTTCTGTTTGTCTTCATAATCTAATGTATATAAAATTTTAAATAAAATCACTGTGTCATAAAGTTGACAAATTTACAAATTTTCATTATTTTTGCAACGTAAATAAAAAAATATTTGACTATGAGAAAGTTTATTTCGTTTCTTTTTATGGCAGCGATGGGTTGGTGGCTGCTATCGGGTTGTCAAAATCAGTCTTCTTTGGCCAAGGTTGCTGAGGCTTTTTCGGCTGAGCCACAACGTCCTGCCGGTCAGACTGATGTTGTCGGGTTGCGTTGTGATCCTATACCCGTTGTCCGTGCCGCATTTATTGGTATCGGGAATCGCGGTAGCGGGTCGCTTTCACGTTTCTTGGAATTAGAAGGTGTTGAGGTAAAGGCTCTTTGCGATATTGAACCACAGAATATCGAAAGGGCAAAAGCTATTTTGAAGCAGTATGGACATCCGGAGGTGGACGTTTATACCGGCGAAGACGACTGGAAGAAGGTCTGTGAGCGCGAAGATATTGATATCGTGTATATTACCACACATTGGGATCTTCATGCACCGATCAGTATTTATGCGATGGAGCAGGGCAAACATGCGGTTTGTGAAATCCCGTTGGCAATCACCATGCAGGAATGTTGGGATATTGTCAATACGGCCGAGCGTACGCGCAAGCATTGTATCATGATGGAAAACACCTGCTACGATTTCTTTGAAATGGCTACGTTGAACATGGCACAACAGGGTGTGTTTGGTGAAATAGTACATGTGGAAGGCGCTTACATCCATGATTTGCGTGAAGAATATCTATTCAGAGAGCGTGCTTTTACCGAAAGGAACGGACGAATCAATTCATTTGGTTATTGGAATAATTGGCGACTGACAAAAAACACGGAAAGAAATGCAGCTCACTATCCGATGCACGGTTTAGGTCCCGTGGCTCAGATCTTGGACATTAACCGCGGAGATAAGTTCGATTATTTGGTTGCACTGGGAAGCAATCAATTCAATATGACTGCTTTCGCGAAAGAAAAATTCGGCGCTAATTCCGAAGAAGCAAACAAAACGTATAAGAAAGGCGATATGAGCAACGTATTGATCAAGACAGCCAAAGGCAAATCAATTCTGATTCAGCACGATGTGGTCAGCCCACGTCCATATAACCGGCTGCACACGATAAGTGGTACGAAGGGTTTTGCGCAAAAGTACCCCATACAGCAAGTGGCGTTGGAACCGAATGCGCACAGTGCGATGAGTAGTGAAGAGATGCAGCAATTATTGAACGAATACGAACATCCCATTACAAAGGAAATAGGTGAGTTAGCACGAAGCGTAGGCGGACATGGCGGTATGGATTTTATCATGGTCTATCGCTTGGTTTATTGCCTGCAAAACGGCTTGCCGCTCGACATGAATGTATACGATGGCGCGGCCTGGTCGTCCGTTATCCCACTTTCTGAATTTTCATTGGAGAATGGGAGTATACCGGTGCGGGTTCCTGATTTTACCAGGGGCAACTGGCAGAAAGAACAAGGGCTTAAATTCGCGCATAAGTAAGGGTCTATGATAATTTAAAACCGGCTAATAATGGAAAATATTCACATTGATCATTACGACATCACCTCTTATCATGCTGATTTTATGCAGCATCTTTCGCCTGTATCTTTGTTTTGTTTCTTGCAGGAAAGCGCCTGGCTTCATGCCAATTCGAAAGATTTCGGATGGACACAGTTGGTGGAACGCCAAGAGTTTTGGGTATTGGCTAAGATGCACGTATTGATCCATCGCATGCCGGGCTGGACGGAAAGAATTCGCCTTGAAACATGGGGAAAAGAACCGGAACTGTTGACCGCTTTTCGGGATTTCGAGTTCTTTGACGCGAATAATCAGGCTATTATTAGGGCTACTTCGTCGTGGCATATATTAAGCAAACAGACACATCGTCCCATTGCATTAACGAACTTTGCCCACGATTTTCCTTTTGTAATCCGTCATGCCATAGCCGAAAAGCCTCAAAAAATCAAATTACCCGAGTCAAACAGTGTGAGAAGTGATGTATATACCATCCTTCCGAGTGATATTGATATGAATCTGCATGTCAATAACACCAAATATGTGCAATGGGCCATGGATTGTATCCCGATGGAGTTTCAGCAACAACATTTCCTTTATGAGATCAATGTCAATTTCCTGTCCGAATCGCGTATAGGCGAAAACTATTTCGTGGAAACATTTCAAGATGAATTGACATTCACCCATTTTATTCTTTCCGAAAAAGACAACCGGAAGTTAGCGGCAGTGGAAACGAGGTTCAAGGTTTAAAGTTCAATTATTCAATTAATCATAATTGACTAAGGTCGATTCTACGAATTCATAATTAAATCAGCAGGTCTGCGGCTACCTTATCGGCTACTTCCTGCCCTTGCAAAGTGGCGAGAACAGTCAAGGCAAAGTCAAGTGCAAGTCCGGGGCCTTTGCCTGTGATGATATTTCCGTCTGTTACAGCAGGTTGGTCGGTTAGCATAGCGCCCTGAATATAGGATTCCATCCCCGGATAGCAAATCGCTTTCTTCCCTTTCAATAACCCTAATCCGCCTAAGACCAATGGGGCTGCACATATGGCGGCAATCCATTTGTTTTGTTCGTGTTGGCTAACCAATAATTCTTTCAGGGCTTTATGGTCGTTCAGGTTAAAACTGCCCGGACCTCCACCCGGCAGGATAAATGCATCGCCATCGGAGAAGTCGGTTTCCTCAAAAAGTAAATCGGCAGTAACCGGAATTTGGTGTACGCCACACACTGTACACTCTCCTGTAATGGATATGGTCGTTACTTCGACTCCACCACGGCGTAAGATATCGACTGTTGCGATCGCTTCGATTTCTTCGAAACCGGTAGCTAAGAATAAATAGGCTTTCATTACAATAAATTTAAAGATTTAACGATTTAATAATTTAAAGATCAATAATTTAAAGATTTAATAATTTAAAGATCATAACTACAACCATTTGTGATTAATTGAGTTATCGCAAGGTGTAGCGGTAAGTGATGGTTCCGCTTTGATTATTTGTGCCTGTAATGGCGCTGAATTTTGTGCGTTTGGCAGCTTCGAGGGCACCGGAACGCATGGTTGAATTACCGATATTTGTTCCCCGGCCTATTTCAGCCATGATAACATCACCTCTCGAGTCGACCGTTATATTGACAACGATGGTTCCCGTTTCATCAATATTACCTGCCGGGCGTGTCAAACCTCCGCCCCGGACACTTCGTCCGCTCAGGTTGAAAGAGCCACCGAATCCGCCGACGCCTGTATTCGGTCCGGTATCCGAATTACCAAACGGACTGCCTTCGTTTCCTGCCGCCACCGTTCCGCTTCCCTGGCTGTCCGTATCGGAATCACCGATACCAAAAGCGCCGGCTACGCGATTTTGAATATCTAACTCACGTTGTCGCTGTTCTTCCTGTTGTCTTCTCTGTTCGGCTGCTATCCTGTCTCTCTCCCTTTGTTCGGCTTCCTCGCGTTGCCGGCGTTCTTCGTCGGCGCTGCGTTGACTTGCGATCGCCACAGATTCTTCCGTATCCTGGGTGATAATGTCGTCTGTCCTTGTCTGTTGCGGCGGAGTACGGGCGGGTGGTGGCGTTACTGCCGGTACGGAAACATCACTTTGTCCCGAAGCGGTAGTCATGCCCCTGGGTTCATAAAGTCCGGCAGAAAGTTCGACCGTACCGAAATTCACCAAAATCCCTAATTCTTCGTCGGGCACCATCGTTTTAAGGATGGTGAAGAACAGGATCAGGAAGATCGCTACGTGAAAGGTTATCGTTCCGAAAAGCGCTATGAGTTTGTCTTTATCAAATTCCATGCTCTTTATCTTTGTACGCGTTGTGTAACGAATATGATTTTGAAATTATTTTCATTTGCAATCCTCACAATTTTCATCACTTCACCGTAGGAAACCTTTTCATCTGCATAGAGTGCGACATACATTTCAGGTTCTTTCTCCTGTTGTTCTTGCAGGAAAGGCAGGATATCGTCGTAGGAGACACGTCTTTCGCGTTCTAATCCGAAGGCCACATAATAATTCAGGTTGGCATCGATTGTCACCCGTGAAAGCGGTTTCGCTGCTGTCTGACTTTGCGATTGCGGCAGATTTACCTTGATGGCATTGGGTACGACAACGGTTGATGTGATCAGGAAGAAAATCAATAACAGGAAGATGATGTCCGTCATGGACGCCATGCTGAATGATTCGCTTATTTTTGTTTTTCTTTTGAGTGCCATTCGTGATTATTTTGACGGTTCATTCAACAAATCCATGAAATCCATAGTGCTTGTTTCTAATTTGCTGATCACATTGCTTACATTGGATACCAAGTAGTTGTAGCCAAACATGGCGATAATCCCCACCACCAATCCGCCTACGGTAGTAACCAATGCTTCGTAAATTCCCCCTGAGAGCATCGTGATATCCACATTTGTCCCGGCATTGGCCATCGCATAGAAGGCGCGAACCATACCTGTGACTGTTCCCAGAAAACCAATCATCGGAGCGCCTCCCGCAATTGATGCGACAATAGGAAATCCTTTCTCAAGTTTGGCCACTTCGATATTTCCCGCATTTTCGACTGTTGCCAGCACATCACTTATCGGACGTCCCAACCGGCTGATGCCTTTTCCTATCATGCGGGCTGTCGGCGAATTGGTTGAATGACACAGTTTCAGGGCTGAGTCTACTTTTCCGTCATGGATATAGTCCTTGATTCGACTCATAAATGACTCATCGCTCTTACCGGCCTGACGGATAACCATCAGCCGTTCGATAAAAACAAAAGTAGCAATTAAAGACAGGATCAGAAGAACGACCATAATCCAACCTCCCTTGATTGCAAGGTCGATGACATTCATCTGGGCTTCTGTTGAAATAGTTGATGAGGTGAGATCCAGCGGATTATCTACCGGAGTTGTAACCTGAAGTAATACTGATAAAAATTTCATACGTTGTTTGTTATTTATTACATTAATTATTTAGACACTTTAAATATAAACCGATTGTTTTCTCCAATCCAAAATACAGTGCATCACAGATCAATGCGTGGCCGATAGAGACTTCTTTCAACCACGGAATCTTCGATGCGAAAAAGGCGAGATTTTGCAGCGAAAGGTCATGTCCCGCATTCACACCCAATCCTAATTGTTTAGCCCATGTCGCTGCATTGACAAAAGGCATCACCGCCTCTTCCTTATGCTGCAGGTAAGACAGGGCATACGGTTCGGTGTACAATTCCACCCTGTCGACACCCGTCTTCGCTGCCATCTCAATATCTTCGGGTTCGGTTCCCACAAAAAGAGAGGTGCGGATTTGTTTGGCTTTGAAATTTTCGGCNAANTCGCGTAAAAAGTCAAGGTGTTCGCCGACCTTCCAGCCTGCATTCGAGGTGATCGCATCGGGCGCATCGGGTACNAGGGTTACCTGTGCCGGCTTCACCTGAAAGACTAAGTCGATAAAACGTTGAGAGGGATAACCTTCGATATTCAGTTCGGTACGGATAAGCGGTTTGAGTTTTAACACATCGCCATACCTGATATGACGTTCATCGGGGCGAGGGTGGACAGTGATACCTTGCGCACCAAACGCTTCGCAGTCTTGTGCTACTTTCAATACATCAGGCATGTTTCCGCCTCGTGCATTCCGAATCGTTGCAATCTTATTGATATTTACGCTTAATTTTATCATAAAAAATTACGTTTTTTGGCACTCAACCCTTATATTTGTACGCGAATTCAGATGCAAAANTAAAATGATTTCGGGAAATAACGAATACTTTTTTGAAAAAGATTGTGTGATTNGCNGGATTTNAGGATAAAATGTACTGATTTTAATGATTTTTAGGAAAGATATGATGAAAATTGGGGTATTCGGAAGAGACGATCAGGTCGATAAACTGTCATTAATTCAACGTTTGTTCAATAAACTGAACGAACTGGGCGGAGAAATATATGTTCAGCCGGATTTTTATAATTTGCTGACCGGAGTGCTGAATTATCAACCCGTGATTGCAGGCGTGATTACCGGCGATATATCCGGTTTGGATATCGCATTAAGTGTGGGAGGCGACGGGACTTTCCTGCGAACGGTGGTACAAATCAATAAACAGCCCATTCCGATTTTGGGGATTAATACAGGTCGCTTGGGTTTTTTGGCTGATATCGGAAGCGAACAAATCGAGGAAACGCTCGAAGAACTGTTCCGGCACAATTACAGGATCGAAGAACGCATGATGCTGCAATTAGACTCCGGTGCGCATCTGTTTCAGGGTTATCATTATGCACTCAATGAAGTAGCTATCTTACGGCGTGATACTTCGGCGATGATAACGATTCATACATTCTTAGACGATCTGTACCTGACTTCTTACCAGGCTGACGGACTGATCATTGCAACTCCGACCGGTTCAACGGCTTATTCCATGAGTTTGAACGGGCCGATTATCCTGCCCGAAAGCGATAATATGGTACTTTCACCGGTGGCTCCGCACAGTCTGAACGTTCGTCCGTTGGTCATTCAAGGATCGCATAAGATAACACTTAGGGTGGAAAGCCGTACGGATACTTTTTTAGTTGCGTTAGACGGCAGATCGGAAGTTTTATCCATCGATACGCAACTGACGGTAAGNAAAGCCGCCTTTACAACGCGCGTAATCCATCGGTATGACCATACTTTTTATCAGACTTTGCGCGATAAATTAATGTGGGGAGTAGACAAAAGAGTTAAATAATCTTAAAAAGATGAATTTTTTTGCGAAAAAATTTGGAGGATGAAAAAACATGTATTATCTTTGCAGCGTGTTTTTCATGGTATTAGATTTAAGGTTAACAAATGGAGTTTAGGTTGTCGTGAGACAACCTTTTCTTTTTTAAGTAATTACGCAAAAATAATTCAATCATAAACAGCAATGAGATACAATTTTGACGAGGTCATTCCTCGCAGAAACAGCCATTCCATCAAATGGGATTTGGCGGCGAATGATGATGTGTTGCCTTTATGGGTGGCAGATATGGATTTCCGCACGGCGCCGCCCATCATCGAAGCGCTCGAAAAAAGGGCGCGTCATGGGATTTTCGGTTATACCAAGGTACCGCAAGCCTATTACGATGCGATAACAAGCTGGTTCGAACGGCGTCACCATTTCGGTTTCCCGCAAGAATGGACGCTCTATACGACAGGGGTCGTTTCCGCTTTATCGGCCATTATCAAAGCGCTGACCGTTCCGGGCGACAAGGTGATTGTGCAGACTCCGGTATACAACTGTTTTTTTTCCTCTATCCGCAACAACGATTGTGAGATCGTTTCCAATCAACTACTGTATAATGATGGGGTTTATACCATCGATTTCGATGATCTTGAAGTTAAAGCCTCAGATCCGCAGGTCAAATTGCTCTTGCTTTGCAGTCCGCATAACCCTGTCGGAAGAGTTTGGAGCAGGGATGAACTGAACCGAATCGGCCAAATATGTATGGACAACGATGTCATTGTTGTATCGGATGAGATACATTGTGACATTGTTTTCGCGGGATACCGCCATATCCCGTTTGCTTCGCTCGGCGACGAATTTTGTAACCGTTCGGTGACATGTACGGCGGCAAGTAAGACATTCAACATTGCAGGACTGAAAGTTGCCAACATTCATGCAGCCGACACGATAATCAGGGAGAAAATCAACAAAGCGCTGCATAGCAATGAAGTATGTGAAATAAGCCCTTTTGCGGTAGATGCGTTGATCGCCGCCTACAACGAGGGAGAGGAATGGCTCGAAGAATTAATCAACTATCTGTACAGCAATTACCTGTACCTGAAAGATTTTTTCGCAGAACATCTTCCGCAGTTCCCTGTCTTACAGATGGAAGCCACTTACCTTGTGTGGGTAGACTGTTCGGTTCTAAACCGCTCTTCATCAGCCATTGCCGAAATGTTGCTCGAAAAAGAAAACGTATGGGTTAATGCAGGAACGATGTACGGCGCAGGAGGCGAAAACTTTATCCGCATTAACATTGCCTGTCCCCGCAAATTGCTGGCCGAAGCGCTGCAAAGAATTAATTTAAGAAGTAGAGACGGGGCGTGCCCCGTCTTCCGTTGATGCGGATTTGCCCGCTCCCGCTCCTGTTGATGCGGATTTGCAATCCACATCTCTTGAGTATAAGGATTTGCAATCCACTCCCCTGGCGCAAGTCCCCCGACTTGTGCCACGATAGGAGATACGGGATTCATCGGCATTACAAATGCCGATGAACGGGGAATTATCAACTCCTCGTTAGGAAACGAGGAGGAGTAGAGAGATGGGATGTAACGGCATTACAAATGCCGATGAACGGAGGGTTGCCCTGTTAGCATCTTGCTTAGTCCCGACTTAATTCTTTTTCAATTTCTTCAATAGAAGGAAGTGAGGATTTGAAATTTTCCGGCAATAATTTTGAAAAGGTATATGCCGAAATACCTATCGGCTGACTGCTGCTTTCAAGCGAATACTTTGCTTCAATATTATCCTTTGTCCCACATATTAATAAGCCTATCGTTGGATTGTCAATGTCTTTTTTTAACTGATGATTGATGGCGGTTATGTAATATCCGAGTTTGCCGGTATATTCAGGCTCAAATTCATTGATTTTCAATTCAATAACAACGTAACAGCGTAATTCTAAATGGTAAAACAACAAATCAATATTTCGTTCCCTGTTCCCAACCTTTATAGGATATTGCCGTCCAACAAAAGCAAAGCCCTGCCCAAGTTCTAACAAAAACTTAGTAATATTATCCACCAAAGCATCTTCTAATTCCCTTTCTTTATACTCCTTTGTCAATGCAATAAAATCAAAATTATAGGGGTCTTTGAGCGTTTCTTTTGCTAAATCACTCTGGACTTCAGGTAATAACCTGTCAAAGTTAGTGATTGCTTTCCCCTGACTGCCATACAAATCAGCATCAATGAAATTCATCAACATAGCCCGACTCCATCCGCTTTTTATGGTCTTTTGAACATAAAACAAGGCTTCATGTACGGACTTACACTTTGTAAAAATTTCTATGTGGTGCCGCCAGGGAATTTGAAAAATGGGGTGTATATGAAATTCGTCACCAAGTTGGTGGAAAATTGTATTGTTCACATTTTCTGACAGTTGTGTTTTTACCCCAAGTTGGGGGTGAATTTCGTCAGCAAGTTGTTGCAAATTTTCAGCCTCCAATTTTCCACCAACTTGGTGGAAAATCTCATCCTTGCTATAAAACAGATAAAAATTTCTTATGTAGTATAGATTTGACTTTGAAAATCCTTGCATATCGGGAAATTCCGCCTTTAATTCCTTGCTTAATCGGGAATAAAATCCGCTTCCCCATTTAGCATCCATTTTACGGACAACAATATCATGTCCTAAATCCCAATACAGGCGCAACATCTCATCGTTTACTTTTATCATCGCCGTAATTTGGCTTTGACGGATGCGTGTTTTCAAATCTGTAAGCCATTGCTTAAAGTCAGCGTCTTTTATTAAATCCATGTTCATAATGTATCATTTAGCGTCCACAAAGGTAATGATTATTTTGATAAAATCAAACAGATGTTGCGACGGGTTTTCAACTTCGTCAAAAACATCGGAAGTTACAAACTTCAAATTCCAAAGAGGGCTGTAATGAGGAGATACGGGATGTAACGGCATTATAAATGCCGATGAATGGAGAATTTTTTCAACTTTCAACTTTCAATTTTCAATTTTCAATTAAATTGTTGTATATTTGCAGCCTGAAAAATGAATTTTTTAAAAGTAATAACATAAAACATAGTAGAATCAGATGCAAAACAAAGGATTTGTTAAGATCCTCGCGATATTACTGACGCTTGTTTGTTTGTTCTATTTGTCGTTTTCTTTTGTGACGGCGCGTTACAACAAATTGGCTGCAATATATGCTGACGGGGATGCTTCGAAAGAGAGCTTTTATTTAGACTCTTTGGCGAGCAAAAAAGTATGGTTAGGCTATACACTAAAGCAATGTCGTGAAATGGAAGTTACTTTAGGGCTTGACCTGAAGGGAGGAATGAATGTCATTCTGGAATTGAATGTGCCGGATGTGATCCGATCATTGGCAAACAACAATCAGGATCCGGATTTCAACAGGGCATTGGAATCGGCTTACGCCCGTCAGGCAACAAGCCAACGGGATTTTATCGATTTATTTGTGGAGGAATACAAAAGAATAGACCCGGGCATTCGCCTTTCGGCCATATTCAGTACATTTGAATTAAAAGACAAAATCACCCCTCAAAGTACGGATGCCCAGGTTATATCTGTTATTAATACGGAGTTGAAGAGTGCGATAGATAACTCATTCAATATACTTCGTACACGTATCGACCGTTTCGGTGTAGTATCTCCCAATATCCAGCGTTTGGAAACGACCGGCCGTATTTTAGTTGAATTGCCCGGGGTAAAAGAGCCTGAACGTGTACGTAAGTTATTACAAGGAAGTGCAAACCTTGAGTTTTGGGAAACGTTCGACTTGCCTTCCATCTACCAGCAACTCGTTGCAGCCGATGAGGTTTTAGCGCGGATACTGAAGACCGATGAATCCATCTCCGAACAGACAACAGCCGAAACGCCTGATACGCCAACCGTCACAAATGATGTGGCGGAAGCCGATACGATTAAGTCTGATATCGAATCGTTATTAACTCAGTTAGAGGGTAATGAAGACACAGGCGATACACAACAAGCCGCCTCAATGGAAGAATTTGAAAAGTTACATCCTTTGTTTGCCAAACTGCAACTCTATGCTGATCAGTCAGGTAGGTTGAGTCCGGGTCCGATTATCGGCTATGCCCAGAAAACCAATATGGACAAAGTCATGGAATACCTGAATATGCCTCAGGTCAAAGCTGTACTTCCCAGAAATGTTGAATTCAAATGGGGAGTTAAATCATTCGACCCGGACGGCAATTTCTTTCATCTATATGCCATTAAGGTGACCAATCGTGATGGAAGCCCTGCCTTAGGCGGCGATGTCGTAACTGATGCCACGGCTGATTTCTCACAACAATTCGGACGTTCGGAGCAACAGGTTAACATGACGATGAATGCCGAAGGGGCGAAAGCATGGGCACGCCTGACGAAAGAAAATATCGGACAGGCTATTGCCATCGTACTCGACGGAATGGTGTATTCAGCTCCCAATGTACAAGTTGAAATTACCGGCGGACGTTCGCAGATCACGGGACATTTCTCCGTTGAAGAAGCCAAAGACTTAGCCAATGTGTTGAAATCGGGCAAGATGGCTGCATCGGTAAATATTGCCCAGGAAGATGTCGTAGGGCCGTCATTGGGACAGGAAGCCATCAAAGGAGGTATCATCTCATTTGCTATTGCACTGATCATACTGATGGTTTACATGTGTGCCGTTTATGGAGTGATTCCCGGTTTAATTGCCAACGGAGCCTTATTCCTGAATATTTTCTTTATCATGGGTATTTTGGCATCATTTCAGGCTGTCCTGACATTACCGGGTATTGCAGGTATGGTGCTAACATTGGCTATGGCTGTCGATGCCAACGTGTTGATCTATGAACGGGCAAGAGAAGAACTGCGTGCAGGAAAAGCTTTGCCGAAAGCCATTGCCGACGGTTACAAAAATGCTTTCTCGGCTATCTTTGATGCGAACCTGACTTCAATTATTACAGGTATTGTGCTGTTTATGTTTGGTACAGGCCCCATTCGCGGTTTCGCAACAACCATGATTATCGGATTGATCGCTTCATTTTTAACGGCTGTCTTCCTGACCCGCATATTATACGAATACCTGATTGCCAAAGACAAGCTGAAAAATATCACCTTTTCAACTAAGTTGACAAAGAATTTCTTAATTAACCCCAAAATCGAATTTCTTGGTAACCGCCGGATAGGCTATCTTATTCCTATAGTTATCATTGCGTTTGGAATTGTGTCGATGATGACAATCGGGCTTAATAACGGGATTGACTTTACGGGAGGGCGTAATTATGTGGTTCGTTTCGACCAGGATGTGCGAACAGAGGAAGTACGTAACGCATTAGATGAACAGTTTGAAGGCGCGGTCAGTGTGATTACGATCGGATCTCAAAATCAGGTACGTATATCCACCAATTATAAGATTGAAGATAACTCCGATGGCATAGGCGAAGAGATTGAACAGAGAATGTATGAAGGTGTACGTGGTTTTCTGTCTGATGGCACTACCTTTGCCCAATTTTCAGAGAATCATATTCAAAGTTCACAGAAAGTAGGACCCAGTATGGCGGAAGACATTAAAAACAGCGCTATCATGGCTGTGATATTTGCCATGATCTGTATGGCATTTTATATCTTGGTACGATTCAGGGATATGGCTTTCTCTGTGGGTGTTTTTGTTTCTGCGTTTGTGACAACCTTTTGTATTATTGCGTCCTATACCTTACTTTGGAAAGTACTGCCGTTCTCCATGGAGGTCGATCAGACATTTATTGCCGCTATTTTGACGGTAATCGGTTACTCCATAAACGATACTGTAGTCGTATTTGACCGTATCCGCGAAACGATCCAGAATTACCCGAAACGCGATCGCAATCAAGTGATTAACGACGCTTTGAATTCTACCCTGTCACGTACGTTCAACACCTCTATTTCTACATTTTTGGTCGTGTTATGTATATTTTTATTGGGTGGCACTACCATTCAAAGTTTCACCTTTGCCATCTTGCTGGGCGTCATAGTGGGTACTTATTCCACCTTGTTTGTGGCGACTCCGATTGCCTACGAGATTCAGAAAAGAAAATTTGCCAAAGCCGCTAACAAAACGTTGATTACAGCGAAAGCCTGACTTATCAAAAAAAGAAGGGGGCGTACCCCTTCTTTTTTTTGATTTATGCTTACCTTTGCCTGCCATAAGATGGGTTGATTTATGAATAAAGCGTTGCATCAATTAGGCGAATATATATTGCTGATGGGGAAAGCGCTCACTGTCCCTACGCGGTGGAGTATGTTTTTTAAACAGTTGATCCGGGAAATATATAAGCTGGGCGTCGATTCGGTTTGGATTGTCGTCATTATCTCCGTCTTTATTGGAACGGTTATCGCCCTCCAGATCTCACTCAACATCACATCGCCGTTAATTCCCAAATTCACCATAGGTTATGCTTCGCGTGAAATAATTCTGTTGGAATTTTCATCATCCATCATGTGTCTGATATTGGCCGGAAAGGTAGGAAGTAATATTGTGTCAGAGATTGGCACGATGCGTGTGACCGAACAAATCGATGCCATGGAAATTATGGGCGTTAATTCGGCCAATTTCCTGATCATGCCGAAAGTTGTCGGTCTGATGCTTTTCATTCCGGTGTTGGTTTTCTTCAGCATGACTACAGGCATCATGGGGGGAATATTTGCCAGTCATTTAGGGAATGGCATGACACCCGCTTCGTTCGAATTCGGGTTGCAGTATTATTTCAACTCGTATTACATCACCTATTCGGTAATCAAATCCGTCTTTTATGCCTTTTTGATCGCTTCGATTGCTTCCTATTGCGGTTACAGTGTGAAAGGAGGCTCATTGGAAGTAGGCAAAGCAAGTACGAATGCCGTCGTTACAAGCAGTGTGATGATTCTGATGTCCGATGTTATCATGACTGATATAATGCTGATGTAAGATGATAGAAGTCCATAACTTAACCAAGTCATTCGACGGGCGGACAGTATTAAGCGATATGGTTGCCTTATTTGAAGCCGGTCAGACGAATCTGATTATCGGCCGAAGCGGTTCGGGCAAAACGGTGATGCTGAAAAGTATTATCGGATTGATTCGCCCTGACACCGGCGAAGTGTTGTACGATGGACGTAACATCCTGAAAATGGGAAAGACGGAAGTGAACCATCTGCGACGTGAGATGGGGGTGATGTTTCAAGGATCTGCATTGTTCGACAGCATGACCGTATTGGAAAATGTGATGTTTCCCTTAAATATGTTTTCGAACGATACGGCAAAGGAACGTCTGAAACGTGCGCATTTTTGTTTAGAGCGTGTCAATCTGGCGGAGGCACAGGATTTATATCCTTCCGAAATAAGCGGAGGGATGATGAAACGGGCAGCCATCGCACGCGCTATTGCATTGCAGCCTAAGTATTTGCTGTGCGACGAACCCAATTCAGGTCTTGATCCTAAAACAGCGCTTGTCATCGACGAACTGCTGTACGGCATCACCAAAGAATACAATATCACGACAGTTATCAATACGCACGATATGAATTCGGTGATGAATATCGGTGAAAGCATCATCTTCATCAAAGAAGGCGTGAAAGAATGGGAAGGGACTAAAAACAAGGTAATCACATCCGGTAATTCGGCATTGCAGGATTTCCTCTTTGCCTCCGACCTTATCCGCAAAGCCAGCGAATTGGATGAACAGCATAAAAACAGCTAACCACCTGTATTGCACCGTATTGCTGATTTGTGTATTTCGGTTTTTTCAAATCCTCTTTTCCTAATTAACACTCCGTTTCTCGCACCAATTTGTGTTTGATGAACTGAGCCTATACCTTTTGTGATAGTTTTATCCACCCCGGTATTTTGTGCATATTCCGACCATCTTAAAACCGTATCAATTACTTGCTCAACAATAATACTTCTGTTTTTTAAGCCAATCTTCGCTCCAACTTCGCTTATATCCTTATATGCTATGTCATTGAATTTACCATTGAC
>JGI24702J35022_10000588_pt1 | contig 22053 bp, 25 predicted proteins | sample TergutTh196P4_FD_35022 | JGI IMG/M metagenome (IMG submission 35022)
TAGTTTAATAGATTAAATAGCAATTAAATTATATATGATATAATATAAATAGTTTTGGCATATATTTTATAAATATTTATAAAAATTATGAGCATAATAAAAAATAATTAAGATAAATTAGATATTTACACAAAGAATAAATGTTTAATAGATTAATTTTAAAAATCTATATTTAGGATAATTTTTTTAAAATTTAGGACACAATTATTTTAAATCATTAATTATTATTAAATGAAATTATTGATTAATTATTTAATGATTTTTATTTATAAATAGAATAGATACAAAATCATCATTATACATAAATAGAATATATTATTAAAAGTTTAAGAAATATGTACTATAAATGATAAATTTATTATAAGGAATTACATTATTAATAGCTTATCTACTGAATAGGTGAGACATTGAAAATTAAAAAAAGATATCATCTCAAAAAAACGAAACTTAAAGAAATTATGCAGGAATTAAAAGGATATTCATCAATTATTCTTGATAAAGCTAAAGTGGAGATGTTAGAAACCGATTCTCATTCATTCATATTAGTCAATGGTCGACCACATATTATACTATTAAATGATAAACCATTTCCCACATTAAAAGCTATTATAGACAATAAAATTAAAGAAAATCAAGTGGTAGTAGATATGGGTGCTGTTAAATTCATGGCAAATGGTGCCGATGTTATGAGTCCAGGAATTGTAGCTACAGATGATAATATAGTTAAAGATGATGTTGTAATTATTGTGGATGAAAATCATGAAAAACCATTAGCTATTGGAGTAAGTTTAATTACAGGGGAAGAAATGGTAAAGAATGATAAAGGTAAAGCTATTAAAACCCTTCATTTTATTGGAGACGATATTTGGAATCTCCAGCTATAATTCATATGTTTAAAAAAAATAATTTAAATTTTTATTTGGATCTTTTTTAAAAATAATTATAAATTTAATTTAAAAAATAATGTAAATTTATTGATAATATGGTAAATTTAAGATACAATGCAGGAAATATACTGAATCCAAATGTTCATAAAATTGGGATTTTAGCTCTTGGATCACACTTAGAAAATCACGGTCCAGCACTTCCTATTGATACTGATGCAAAGATAGCTTCATATATTGCTTTGCAATCATCACTTGAAAGTGGAGCTAAGTTTTTAGGAGTAATATATCCTGCCCATGAGATTGAAGAAATTAATCATGGTGTTCATTTTTCTCTTGAAGAATTAGCTAACAATATAATTGAAACCTTAAAGTCTGCTAAGAAGTTTTTAGCTATTGAAAAAGTAATAATAGTTAATGCTCATGGAGGTAACATCCCATTATTTCTACATTTAGAGGAAATTGAAAATAAGGCTCACATAGACATAATTATGAACAATAAAATCGTGGAAAATGAAGGTCCTCATGGTGGTTCTGGTGAGCTATCCATAGGGAAAATTCTCACAATTTTAGATGAAGATGAGGTAGCTAATCAAACTAATTTAGATGAATTTGGGGAAGTGGGCTTAGCTATGTTTGAAAGTGCTCGAAAAAACGATCCTGGAATTGAGGAAGGAGCTAATGAAATCGAAAATCATGGTGTTTATGTCGATGATACCTTTGGAAAACAATTGCTTAACTTAGCTATTAATTCAGTTTTATTAGATGTTGAGAAGCTATTGGATTATTAATATTAAATTTATATTATTTATATAGTAAAGGAGTGTTTTATATGAATATTAAAGCTTTAAAGTTACTTTGTATGATTTCATGTATTTTAGGCTTAATTATAATAATTCTCAGTTTATTTAGTGGTACTATCGAGTGGCTGTTTGTTTTTACAGGTTCACTTTTGGTTTTTTTAGGATTAGCTAATTTTTATCTCTTTTCAAAGAGAACATAATATTTGTTTTGCTAACCTTTTTTTTATTTTTTTATATACTAATTTTTTTTAAATCAGATTTATGATTAGTTTTTTAATCTTTTTTTAGCTATTATTCCTTGTTTTTATCAAAATAATTTTTATTTTTATCATTTTTATTTTTATTTAGTTTTAATCTGTTTTAGCTACAATCATATTATTTACAATCATTATAATTAATTATTATACTTTAATGAAAAATATATACAGCTTTTTTTATATAATGAAAAAAATATACAACTTTTTTTATACTATATAAAAAATATACAAATAATTTTAACAACAATATTTATATACTAGTAATTCCTAATAATTAAATGTGAATATTTTTTTATTATTAGAATCCCTCCTCTATTTAATAAAAAAATACATTTACAAAAAAGTTAATGAATGGAGTCTCAAGCTGAACATTTTAAATAATCACCAATCATTTCTTCTGTCATGAAATATTTCAATCCTTGTATTTAAATGTATTATAAAAACACTTTTGTTTGAAAATTTTGCCAAATTGAGACTCGTGTTCATTAATAGCTATTTTTTTTAAAATAAACCTAAACATTGTTTATTTATTTTCATCATATAAGATTGCTTTTTGTTACAATGATGAAATTTATTTCTCTAAATAATCATACCAAATCCTAATGAATTTTTTTCACCTAAACCACAATCATATCCAAATTTAATCAGATTTTTATCTCCTTCAATAGCTATATCCATCATGAATGCTCGGTTAAAAGTTTTAATATTTCCTTTTTCGATACTAATCCTTTTTCTTCGAACAAGTTTCATCCCAGAACTTATATTAACATTGTCTAAATCTATTTCTTTATCATAAAATTGGTTGTATTTTTTAACAAGGTTTTTTTCAATATTTGAAAAAAACTTAGGATCTGATGGATCCAAATCCCATGGTTTCAGCTTCCCATCTATCTCTTTTTTTGTTCTAACAATTATTGGAGATAAAGTTTTAAATTTCATTATAGTTTCAAATTGGGGAGTTGGTAATAACTCAATTTTTTCTACGTATAGCTCTTGTCCTTTAAAATTAACTTGAATATCTTCAAGATAACCGTTAACAAGAGATTTTATGAGGTATTCATTGGGGGAAGCTATTTGAAAACTCATAGTTCCGTTTTTAGAAATAAATCCATCTTCAACCCTTTTTCTTTGTTGTATATTAATTTGTGAAAAAGTAAAAAATTTAAAGGATTTTGATGTATGTAATTCTTTAGCTAAATCCAAATCAGCTATTTTACTGTAGATAATAGATGAAAGAATGTAATTATAGTTAAATGGTATATGTAAAGTTTTTTTAGATTTTAATTCTATATTAAGTCTCATATGTTAAACTCCTTCTTATTATTCATGGATATTTCTGATTTAAAGAAAATTTTTTTTATTAATTTAAGCTATTTTGTTTTTTTCCCCAAATTAAAGAAATATTTTTCATTTTGGGATATACTTTTTATGATTAAATTCATTTTTTAGTCAATTTTTAAACATTTTGATTGTATTTAAAATATAATTATATGTAAATTTATTAACATTTTTGGCTGATTTTAAACTGCGACAAGTTTTATTGTTTAACTGTTAACAATCTGATTTCAATTCCCTTTTGATCTGATTTAATTGAACTATCATTTTACTTGGTAGGGGAAGTGTATGCATTTCAATTTTATAATAATCTGATTTAATTGAAACAATAGCTGATCATTACTCCGAATCTTCCTATATTTGAATTTCATTTTGATCTGATTTAATTTAAAGGAAGAAACGAAGCATTACTCAAGATAATGAAATTTCAATTTCATTTTGATCTGATTTAATTTTTGGTGGGTTTGATGTTAAAATAGATGAGAATGTTAATTTCAATTTCATTTTGATCTGATTTAATTTCCCAGAAACTCAATTGGCCCTTAGTTTTGGTTCGTAAATTTCAATTTCATTTTGATCTGATTTAATTCCATTTCAAAACATAACTTTGACAGAGATGATTATCAATTTCAATTTCATTTTGATCTGATTTAATTTATCATCTCGAAGAGTTGTTTATTGTTTGCTAACCTATTTCAATTTCATTTTGATCTGATTTAATTTGATGAGATTAAAAGTGAGTTGAGTTCTTTGGTTAAATTTCAATTTCATTTTGATCTGATTTAATTCTCTCACTAGTATTCCTGTTGCTTTTGTTAATGCAAATTTCAATTTCATTTTGATCTGATTTAATTAAGATTCTGAAAATCGTATGTATCAATTTCTTAATTTATTTCAATTTCATTTTAATCTGGTTTAGTTGGGTTTACACAGTTTGCTGTTAAATAAGCTTTGATTAAGATTTTTGAATCTGGAGAGTAAGACACTGATGGTGATTTTATTGAAGAGTCAGTTATTTGTCTTATGTTTATTGTATGATAGTGACTCGTAAATGTAGTTTATATAGTCCTGAAGAGGCATTTTATAAACTAACTCCATTACAATATCAGGTCTTGGGGGTTATTAACAAGTTATAGAATATAAAGATGGGAAAAGAAATGGATAAACATAAATAATAAAAAATAGGGAATTAGGGATTAGATAGTTTTATAAGTCACTTTCACAGAATAAGGCTTATAACCAGATGGAGGGTGCTTACTAACAACACCACCATACTTATTAGCAGTGTATGTTTTAGCATACTTCTTAGATTTACCCTTAACTTTCTTAGTGAAAGTAACTTTAGCCTTAGTTAACTTATAATAATTCGAGAAATAGTCACTAGACCATGAACGAATTTCAAACGTATTAGTTTTGCCAGACATACCCGAATACCCTGGAGTGTAGGAAACACCAATATAATCCCCTTTACCAATATACTTATTAACAGTCCCTGAACTCTTAAACTTAATAGTCTTAGTGTATGTTTTACTAGCTACTGGTGTTAATGTTAAACCCGCTACAGCAACAAACAATATTAACAATATTAAAATTTTCTTTTTATTCATCATGAACTCAATCCTATAAAACCATCACTAGTTTTTTGATGTTTCATACCACATTCAGGACAATAGAAATATCCTCTGGCACGTTCACTATCAATTGTTTCTTTATGTCCACATTTAACACATTTAAATTCAACATAACGTTTAATTTCTCCATCTGAAGTATTTACCATTATTTTACACCAACCTTAATTACATTGAAAACTTTAATCAACTTTTACTATCCCATTCTTTTAACAAAATTCCAATATCTTTCTCGACATGCTCATTCCATTCCATATCCATATCAATATCACTAATACTATATGTTACACCATTTTTTTGGAAAGTGAACACGAATCCTCCATTTTCCCATATCTGTAAATATCCTTCAAAACCTCCAATATTCTTTTTTTCACTAGTAAATCCATAGACCTCAAAAGTAGGGTTAGCATTATAAATTTTTATAGCTGATTCCCATGATCCCTTTCCATCTTTACCGAATCCTATTTCTTTGAAGTTATGTTTGCTTAATTTAATATAAAACTCAGAGTCTATAGTATTATTTGGTTCGGTGAAAGTGTATTTATCTAATTTACAATTTTTAGCATTTAATATATCAGTAGTTAAATAATTTTCAGAATTCTCAACTCTTTCCAGTAATACAGTAACATACTTCTCTTTACCATTAGTATCATTAAAATGTATCTCTATAGTTGCAGTTTCCATTTCTAATGGTATTTCTATAGTTTCATTAAATTTATCCTCTTTTGATTCCATTTTTTTACTAATGTTTAAGTCTTTGGATTTCATTTCAAGACTATTAATATTAGTTACATGTCCTGAGATAGTGCAAGTTGTGTTATTTCCTATATATATCGTGGTGTCTTGGTCTAAGTAAATGCTGCCTGTGTCTGGAAGCATAGAACCTATACCTATCAGTATTAACACACCAACACAACATGCTCCAAGTATAGCTACTGTTTTTCCTTTTCTTGTTTTTAAAAAAGGATATACTTTTTCATTTAAGGTTTCTTGAAAACTTTTCTTATCTTCACTCATTTTTGGATCAATTCCCTTTTTTTTAAAATATTATAATTTTTTTATTTATTAATCAATTGATAAATTTTACCAACCATCTTCAGTAACATAGGAAGCTTTTTCATTAATTATTTCAGAAACTATGCTTTGATGAGAGACTTTATCAAATCTGATATTCTTACCCTCTCCCATTCGTATAATATTATGTTTCATACCTTCAATTTCATTCCAAGGTATTTTAGCAGTTTCCATATCCGTACTAAGAACTACCCCTTTTTCTGCGATTCGCAATGTTCCAGTCTCACCAGCAACAGTTTTTTCAGTAAACTGCTGTTGTGATGCTCCTAAAGCACCACCAAGTAATGCTCCTTTAGTTCCAAATAGCATTCCACCAGCTAATGCACCTTTACCTAAATCATTAGATATTTGTTTATCCATTTTAGGAAAGATGACAGAAACATTCTTACCCTCTAATATTTCATCTTTAAGATTATTTCTACTTATTTTTAATTTTTCCTGTTTTTTTTCTTTATCCAATTTCAACATATCTTCCATACTCATTCCACATTTAGAGCATGATTTATCAGTTTCTTTAACTATATTTCCACAATTGGGACATGCATCAGTTCGTACTTTTCTACTAAATAATCCTATTTTTTCATCCTCCCCCGTTTATTCCAATTTTTTTGTATTTTATTATTATCATTTTTTATCATTTATTTTTTACTATTCATATTTTTTTCAGAAAAATCAATTAGACAGAGAGATTATTACAATGTCAGCATCAGAAGAGTTATTAATTAACATTATTTCTACACTAGAAGGCGGAAGTCTTCAAGATACATTGGAACAGTTACAAAAATTAGACACAGTTACTATAGATGCTATTTCAACTTTGAAAGATTTATGGGATGCTGATAATCTAACTTTGATAAAAACGTTGCTTCATCTGCAAAAACAGTTCTTAGTTAAATGAGAGGAATCAGCTTTAAATGTCATAATTATCATAATTTTAAGATGAAAGTTTTGATGAAATTGAGAAAAAGTTTTTTTCCCATTCAAACAACCTAATTAAATGTTTAAGATCTTTGAATGAAAGAGAATAATTTTTGTTCAATTCATTTTTAGAGGAAATAGACAAATAACAACCTTTTTTTTATTTATAATATAGATAAAATTCTGAACATTTTTTAAGGATTACAAAGAACAAAAGAAACAATTTTATTTTTAAAACGAAAAAGCATTTTAATTTATATTTTTAAGTGAGAGTCTATAAATTATTGATGTGAGAACATTGATAAGTAACAATTTAAGATTCTCTATATTTAATCGAATTAATGATAATTTTATAAAGATAATAATCAAACAAATAGTAAATGATAATTTAATTATCATTAATATTATAATTAGTATATCAATATTAACATACATGCATTATGCAATTATTTTAATAATTATATTTTTAATAATATTTTGTTTAAATTAATTAAAAACAAATCAATCTGTAATTGAAAATACTTAATTAATAATTATAAGGTTGTATCAGACTCAATGAGGGTTTATATAATTATAGGAGGTAATGATGATTGGAAAATTATTTAAATACACGGGAAATCCCTTTGTCGATGGGGGATTAGTTGCACTGAATAAATTAGTTGAAAAAGAAGTCGATGAAATCGAAATAGTTAATTTAGAGAAAATCCTTGAAAAAATTTTTGACTTGTATACCAAACCGGCATGGCATAAAAATTTGTACTCCATTTTCCCAAACAATCCTTTAACAAATCCTTCTGTGGATAATGAGAAATATTTAGAGTTTTTAAATGATTTAGTAGCTCATATTACTCAATTAGGAGAAAAAGGAAATTGTATTGCATGTGGTAAAAGAAATGTTGTTGATAAATCTTTTAAAGGAAATGTTCCCCTGACAGGATCTGGCAAATTAATAAATTATTTCTCTTATGGTACTGATGGTGCAGATTATTGTCCAAATTGTCTGTTTCTTGTTCAATTGTTACCTCTATTTTTATATAGGTGTGGAGGAAACTTTTTATTACTACATTCGGATTCAGAAAAACTCCTTAAATTTTGGGCTAAACAATCTTTTGACAATATAAATGAGCAATTTCTGTTAAATAATTTCACTGGTTGCTATAATGAGTCAATAACACGACCAGAGAATGCTATGTTTAGCATGATAGGAAAAATAGTTCAAAAAGTTAATCGTTGGAGAGAAGAGACTATTCCAATTATTACTTTTTATTACTTTTCTAATTACAACCAAAATCCAGATTTAAGGATTTTTTATCTGCCTTCGAAAGTTTTTAAGTTTTTAATTGAAATTCCGCCAGATGAAAAAACTAATTGGAAAAATATTGTTAAATATGCATATAAATTTGTAAAGTGGGAAAAAATTAAAAATGAAGAGGATTATAAAAATAATCCAAATTATGTTTACGAAAGACTCCTAAAAAATCAATCCATTATTGGATTTTTCTTTTATAAAAAAAATGTGAGAAAGGTTAGGTCAGGGTGGAGACTTTTAGAAGCATACATGACTATGGTGAGAAATATGGATAAAGAAAGAATAGATGCAATAAAAAAAGTTGGAGATTTATTAGTTGATTATATAAAAGATAATGAAGATATATCCACAATCACAAAAATTGAAAGAGCTAAAACTTATAACAGTTTTAACAGTGTTTTGAGAAAAATAATTAAGAAAAGAATATCCTTAAATGCAGAGGAACCATTGTTCAGTTTTGATGATTATGTAAAATATCTATTCCCTGATGGTAATTTAACATGGAGACTAACTCAAAGTTTAATTTTATTTAGAATTTATGAATGTTTACATGAATATTTAGTTGAAAATAAAAAAGAAGTTAAAGAAATAATAGAGTCTGATGAATTAGAGGAGGAATAATCTATGTCAAAAATGATAAATGGTTTTATATTAGTAGATGCACCGTATTCGGCATTAAATAATGCTGGAACAGATGCGGGGGACTCAACCGATAATATTGTTAGAGTAAAATACATCCAAAAAGGAAGAGATCGCTACCCTTATGTTTCTGGACAAGCTTTGAGGTATTGGTGGAGGGAAACATTAGAAGAAAAATTCGATTGGAATTTATCGCCCATTTCTCGTGAAACAAAGATTGCATTTACTGCTGCAAATCCAATAGATTATGAAGATGATGATGTTTTTGGTTATATGAGGGCATTAAAAAAGAAAGATGGAGGGACAGTGACACGTATTTCACCTTTAAAAAATTCTCCATTAGTTTCCATTATATCACAAAATCCTACTAATGATTTTGGAGTCATGGCAAGACATGAGGGTGATCCGGTACCTTACGAGCATGAGTTTTATTCAACAGTACTTAAAGGAATTTTTTCTCTTGATTTAAATTCAATAGGTGTTTTTTCTTCTGTTGAAAAAACAGGCTATAAAAATATGTATCCTGAATTAGAAAAAATAGCTGAAGAAAAAGATTTAGAAAAAGATGAAAATGGTAACTTTATATTGAATAAAGAAGTTCGTTTAAAAAGAACTACAGATGTCATTCAAGTACTTCCTTACTTACAAGGTGGGGCCAAATTAACTTCTCACTTAACAGATGTTGTTCCGAAATTTATAGTTTTGTGTGTGGTTAATGGGGGAAATCATATTTTTATGAATATCGCTGAAGAAAAAGAAGGTAAACCCTATATTAACTTTGGTGCTATTGATGAGTATATTGAAGAATATAATGATATTATATTAACAAAAGTTTATATTGGGGTCATGGAAGGATTCATGAATGATTTAAAATCTGAAATTAAAGATTATTATAAGAATAATGATAAAATAGTTATTGGCACTATCAAAGAGACAGTTAACAATTTTTCTGCTGAATTAGATGGGTTGATGTAATAATGGATTTTTTAAGAATTACTATTGAAGGTTGGGTTTCTTCATTTAGATATCCTGCTTTCATTAGTGGTTATCAACCTACTTTACCTTTACCTCCTTTAAGTACAATTTATGGATTAATATCTGCCGTTAAAGGTGAATATGTAACTCCAGAGGATATAAATGTAGGATTCATATTTTTTCATGATGGTCGAGGAGTTGATTTAGAAACAATCTATGAATTAACTAATAAACCGTCTCTTTCTGCTAAATCTAATGTAGTTAGAAGAGAATTTTTATTCAATCCTAAACTATATTTATATTTAGATAATTTGAACTATGAGCATTGTTTTAAAAATCCTGAGTATCCTCTTCTGCTTGGAAGATCATCAGATATTATGTCTATCTCAAATATTGATAAAATTTCAATGGATAAGAAAAATAATGTGAAATTAGGGAAAACTATTTTGCCAATGGGTGTCAAAGGTGCACATGGAACGATTCAAGCATTAGCTACACATTTTACTAATAATATCCCTCGTGAAGCTTTGGGAGTAAAACCTTTTGTTTTAACGAATAGTTTTTTTAATTATAATGAAGATTGCTTTTATGACTCTGAAATGGATTGGGGAGTGTGGATACATAAATAAATTATAATTTTTTTATTTAAATTTATCATGTATTGTTTTGGGTGATTCGATTGGATATTTTAGCTAAACCTGATGAAACACTATTTGTGCATACTGAAAACACTTTAAAAGTTTTAAATTCAATTAAAAAAGTTTATCCAAATATACCTGAACTATGTGGGATAACAAATTTTTGGGAATATATTTTCTATTCTTTATTTTTCCATGATTTTGGAAAAGCCGCTGAAGGTTTTCAAAAAATTTTAAAAGATAGCAACGGTAAATATTGGAATTATAGGCATGAAATTTTATCTGCAGGTTTTATAAAGTTATTAACTGGTTTTGATGAAAATGCTAAGAAACTAATAGGAATGGGTATAATTTCTCATCATAAAGATCTTAAACTTATTGATGATAGGTATAAGACTGATACTAAGTATGGCAATGAAGTATATTTAGAAAAAATAAATGAAATTAATGTAAATTTCAATGAATTAATGTCTTATTGTAATGAAATTAGTAGATTAAGCAAAAAATATTTGGGTTATCATCTAAATACTCCAACTGAACCATGTTTTATTGAAGAATTAATAGATGTTCATGAATTTGCTGTTTTACCCTATTTAAATTCTATTGATTTTGAAGAAAAATGTGATTTTTTAACTAAAAAACAAGGTATTTTTCTTAAAGGATTTATAACTGCATGTGATCATTTAGCTTCAGCATCTAAATATGAGTTATTATCTGCAATTAAAGATATGAAATCAATTTACAATTTTGAATTTAGAAAAACACAAAAAATAGCATCAAAAACTGAAGGAAGTTCATTTTTAACAGCCCCGACGGGTAGTGGAAAAACTGAAGCTTCTTTATTGTGGACTGATAAAAATCAAAACAAATCGCACTCAAAAAGAGTTTTTTATGTTTTACCTTACACTGCAAGTATTAATTCTATGTATAAACGCCTACTAAAAGATTTTAAAAATGAAGAATTGGTAGGGATATTACATGGTAAAGCTTCATATTTTATTTATAAATCTTTTGCTGATGATTTTGATTATGAATCATCTTCTAAAAAATCTAAAAATATAGGAAATTTCACTAAAAAGATTTACAGACCGTATAAAGTATTAACTCCTTTTCAAATAATTAAACCATTTTTTGGTGTTAAAGGATTTGAAATGCAAATTTCTGAAATGACTGATAGCTTGTTTGTATTTGATGAAATTCATGCTTATGATGTTCATACCATGGCTTTATTATCATCTACTCTAAAAATATTAAAAGACCAATTCAACATAAAAGTTTTAATAATGTCTGCAACATTACCTACTTTTATTAAGAATATGTTAAAAGAAGACTTAAATATTAAAAATGATATTGAATTTGATAAAATAGAATTAAAAAAATTCACACGACATAGTGTGACAGTCTTAGATGGTTCAATCGAAGATTATTTAAGTAAAATAAAAAGAGATTTGAATGGGAAAAAGAAAGTTTTGGTTGTTTGTAATACAGTTTCTAAATCTCAATTTATGTATGAAAAATTGAAAGATGAGCATATTAAATGTAAACTTTTACATGGAAAATTTATTTTAAAAGATAGAGAGGAAATAGAAAAAGATTTAAATAACTTAAATCTTTTAGTAGGAACCCAAGCTATTGAAGTATCACTGGATATTAGTTATGATGTTTTATATTCTGAACCTGCTCCAATTGATGCATTAATTCAAAGATTTGGTAGGGTAAATAGAAAAGGTTGGGAAATTGGCAAAATTAGTCCAGTTTATGTGTTACAAAAAGGTTCTGAAAATGATAAGTATATATATTCTGAAGAAATTGTTTTAAATACAATTGAAAAATTGAAAAATTTAAGTTTACTTAGTGAAAACACGATTCAGAATCTTGTTGATGAAATTTATGGTGAAGGGTATAATAAAAAGGATAAAAAATATTTTAATGAAGTAAAAAGAAGATTTGAAAAACATTACAACAGTGTTATGCCATTTGTTTATAATAATTCTGATTTTTACAAACTTTTTAATTCATACGAAGTTATTCCTCTTAAATTTAAAGAAAAATATCTTGAAAAAATAGAAAATGGGGAATATTATGAAGGTATGGCCTATTTTGTTTCTTTAACTTATGGACAATTTCATAAACATAAAAATAATTGCAATATTTTCGAAGAAAAACAGACTTTTTTCATTGATGTTCCTTATGATAAAGAATTTGGTCTTAAATTAGATGAAGATGAATCTACTTCAATGTAAATTTATTGTGTTTCATATGAAAATAAATGGCTCACAAATAAACTATTATTTCATCTGCAAAACAAAATTATGGCTATTTTCGCATAATATTCAAATGGAACAAGAATCTGACACTGTTTCCATTGGAAAACAACTCCATGCAAACACTTACAAAAGAGAAAAAGACTACTTAATAGACAACCTAATAAATGTAGACTTCATTAAAAAAAGAAAAAACATAGAAATCCACGAAGTTAAAAAAACTCCCAAAATGGAAAAATCTCATGAATATCAGCTATTGTATTATATGTACTATTTAAAAAATGAAAAAGATTTGGATAATATAGTGGGGTATATTGACTATCCTAAAATTAGAAAAAAAGTTAAATTTGAACTTACTCCTGAGAAAGAAGATGAAATTAAAGATGTTATTCAAAAAATTACTAAAATCATGAAATCAAACATTCCAAAACCTAAAAAATTAAAAATCTGCAGAAAATGTGCTTATTTTGAACTATGTTGGATATGAAAAGCTTATAAAATTTTTTAGAGTTTTTTTTTATTTAAAAATATCTTATTAAATTATAATTAAAATTATAAAATTGAAAAATTTTATCATGAATTATAAATATAATATCATTGATGGAGAATTTTCATGAAAAAATTGCCAAAGGGAATATCAACATTTCAAGAAATAATAGAAGATAATTATGTATATGTTGATAAAACGAAATACATTCATAAAGTGATAAACACTGGAAAATTGTATTTTTTATCAAGACCAAGACGTTTTGGGAAATCTTTGCTTATATCTACTTTAGAAGAGCTATTTAAAGGAAAAAAAGAATTATTTAAAGGACTTTATATCTATGATAAATGGGATTGGACTAAAAAATATCCTATTATCAGATTAGATTTTGGAAAAATAGCTCATAAAAATCCAGAAACATTGGAAAATTCACTGGATGATTTTATCAATCAAAAAGCAAGAGATAATTCTATAAATCTTATAAGTAAAACTTTAACCAGTAAATTTGCTGAATTAATTGAGGAAATCCATAAAAAGTTTAAAAGTAAAGTTGTGATTTTAATCGATGAATATGATAAAGCTATTAGTAGTCATATTGATGATATTGAAATAGCTAAAGAAAATAAAACAATATTGAGAGATTTTTATCAAGTTTTAAAATCTTGTGATAAACATATACACTTTCTTTTCATAGCAGGAATAGCTAAGTTTGCTAAAACATCAATTTTTTCAGATTTAAATAATGTTGATGATATTACAATTCATCCAAAGTATGTAAATATATGCGGATACAAACAAAATGACTTAGAGTCATACTTTAAAGACTACATCAATGAAATTAGTATTGAAATTAACATGGACTATGATGATTTAATTAGTTCTATTAAAAAATGGTATAACGGTTATTCATGGGATGGGAAAAATTTTTTATATAATCCATTTTCCATACTAAAATTTTTAGATACAGGAAAATTTGCTAACTATTGGTTTGATACTGGAACACCTAAAATGTTAATAGATTTAATAAAAAAAGATTCTGTAGATATTGAAGTACTTACACGAAAAAAATCTAAATTTTTAGGTATTTTTCCTAATTTTGAACTTGAAAACTTAGATTTTTCTACTGTCTTATTACAAACAGGTTATCTAACCATAAAAAAAGAAACTATTTCTCCTGGAGAACAATCTGAGTATACAATGGCTATTCCAAACAAAGAAGTTGAAGAATCTTTATTTAGCTATATAATTGGAAATTATACAAACTATAGTGCAGAAAAAATAGAACCAATGACAAGAAACATGTTGAATTACATTATACAACTTGATGAGGAAAATCTTCAAAAATCATTTGAAATATTGTTATACAAAATACCTAACCTTATTTATGGTGAAATTAAACATGAATTAGAAGCCTATTATAAAATTCTTTTTATATCATGGATACAACTTCTTGGTTTTGATATAGAAGGAGAAATAATGAGCATTAAAGGAAGATTAGATGCTATACTAAAACATAATGACTTGGTCTTAATAATTGAATTCAAATTTAGTAAAGATAAATCCTTTGATGAAATGTTAAAAGAAGCAGAAAAACAAATTATTGATAAAGAATACTATAAACCATATCAAGATAAAAATGTTTTAATACTTGCTGTTGCATTTAAACCTAAAGATGTTAAATGTCAATTAAAAACACTTAAAGATGTTTTAATATAATTTAATAAATAATCCTTTAATTATCTATTAAATTTGAGTAAAATTAAGATAATCGGTGTTAATAATGCCAAAGAAAAATTATTATCTTTTATCTGATGGAATTTTGAAGAGAAAAGAGAATACTATTTATTTTGTCAATGAAAAGGGTAAAAAGCCGATACCAATCAATAAAATTTATTGCATATATGCTTATGGTCAAATCACAATTTCATCACAAGTTATTAGCCTTTTTGCCAAATCTGGAATTCCAATTCATTTTTTTAATTACTATGGATTTTATAATGGTAGTTTTTATCCAAGAGAAACATTGTTATCAGGGGATTTAGTTGTTAAACAAGCTGATACTTATCTAAAACATAATCGAAGGATTGAATTAGCTAAATTATTTGTGGAAGGATCTGCAAAAAATATTTTAAAAGTCTTAGCTTATTATAAAATTGAAAGCTCTATAAAAGAAACTTTAAATGACTTAAATAATTGTAATCTTATTACAGAAATAATGAATGTTGAGGGAAGAATTCGAGCAGAATATTATACTAAATTTGATGAAATTCTTCCAGAAGATTTTAAAATGGAAGGTAGAAGTCGTCAACCTCCGAAAAACATGATTAACTCTTTAATAAGTTTTGGCAATTCTATGATGTATTCAACTACATTAACTGAAATTTATAATACACAACTTAATCCCACTATTTCATTTCTCCACGAACCATCTGAACGCAGATTTTCATTAGCATTAGATTTAAGCGAAATATTCAAACCTATATTTGTTGATAGACTGATTTTTTATCTTGTAAATAAACATATGATTTCTAAAGAAGATTTTGATCAAGATTTAAATTGTTGTCTTCTAAATGACAGTGGACGGGCTAAATTTGTTCAAGAATATAATAAACGATTAGAAAAAACTATAAAACACCGAGATTTAAATAGAAAAGTTTCTTATAGAAGATTAATTAGATTAGAATCTTATAAAATTGTCAAACACATATTAGGAACAAAAAAATATAATCCATTTGTAATTTGGTGGTAAAATTTATTTAATTATAGTTTATGATATTAAAGTTGAGAGAGTGAACAAAGTAAAAAGTTTTCTCAGGCAAAACTTGTTTTGGATTCAAAATTCTGTTTTTGAGGGTGAAGTAACTAAAAGTGAATATAACTCTATTACTTTTGGTTTGACTAATATAATTGATTCCAATGAAGATTCCATTATAATATATAGATTCAGGACAAAAGATGAAATGAATAAAGAAATTTTAGGTATTGAAAAATCACCAATCAGTGAAATACTTTAAAAAGTTAAATTTTTTAAAAAGAACTAGAATAAAACCTATATTTTACACTACATGTGGTCCCATATCTTCGTTTATCTATAAATAAATAATTTTGTGAAATAATTCCAACAACTAAAACTCTTTTTTTTTGATAAAGATTTATCTAAAGCTAATTAAAAAATAATATTGTTAGTGAAATATTAATACTTTAAGTAATAGGATATCCTATTGTTTTTAGTAATGAAATTCTCATTTTTAAATTTGTCGTTGGTACATATAAAATTATTACAGTATTATCTATCGAAAATTTTAAGTGTTAAAAAGAAAAATATATTAAAAGATTTAGCTAATTTCAACCAAAATCTCACCCTAATTAAATCAGATCAAAATGAAATTGAAATTTTTATCATCTCTGTCAATTTTTTGAAAAGTTTTATAATTAAATCAGATCAAAATGAAATTGAAATTGTTGAATATTAATAAAACTATTAGAATTATTCAAATTAAATCAGATCAAAATGAAATTGAAATATGATTATAATAATCTTTATCATCATTAGTGATAGAATTAAATCAGATCAAAATGAAATTGAAATAATAATAATATAATGAGGAGAAATAATAATGTTAAAATTAAATCAGATCAAAATGAAATTGAAATTATGGAACGATGCTTTAGTGTGTTGGTGTATTCTTAATTAAATCAGATCAAAATGAAATTGAAATATTTTTATGAAAAAAAATATTCTCTGCAAAAGATCAAAATTAAATCAGATCAAAATGAAATTGAAATGATTTTAAGAAATTTGTTGTTTTATCAACAATAGAAATTAAATCAGATCAAAATGAAATTGAAATTAAATCATAACTGTCAATCTCTGGGTAGTATTCCTCAATTAAATCAGATCAAAATGAAATTGAAATATAATTAGTCAAATGATTAATATTAGTCAATATCGGAATTAAATCAGATCAAAATGAAATTGAAATGAACCTGTATTTTAAAGTATTTGTAATCATTCTCTGAATTAAATCAGATCAAAATGAAATTGAAATGGGTTGGTGCTGGGAGCAATGAGTGAATAAGCTGGAATTAAATCAGATCAAAATGAAATTGAAATCGAATCTCAATCTGAGTATGTCCACTGCCTGATTTGCAATTAAATCAGATCAAAATGAAATTGAAATAAAGCTTCCTCGAATGTTTTAAACACAAGAAACACCAATTAAATCAGATCAAAATGAAATTGAAATAAAGAATTCAAAGCACAAATACTAAAAGACATAGAAAATTAAATCAGATCAAATGAAATTGAAATGAGCCACAACAAATAAGGGAGATAGAGAGAAAAACAAAATTAAATCAGATCAAAATGAAATTGAAATTCACATGCCTTCTTAAAATCCAAATGCATTCGTTAATTAAATCAGATCAAAATGAAATTGAAATGATGAATCAATCCATTGTGAAGTACCCGTGTACTTTGAATTAAATCAGATCAAAATGAAATTGAAATAGCCTAGTACAGTATCATACATGTTGAAAATCTTAATTAAATCAGATCAAAATGAAATTGAAATCGGTTTTCTTTACGCTGGAATAATTCCTGCAGATCAGAATTAAATCAGATCAAAATGAAATTGAAATTACTTGGATATCCTTAGATTTTTCCTGTTCTAAGTAAGAGTCATTAGCTATTTAAAAAGTATTTTTCAAAAACTGTCCCTTTTTCCTTTTTATAGCAAAATGGCTCTTATTTTAGAATAGCTACAACTTTTTTTTACTACTTTTCTACCATATTTATACTACTACATATATACCAATTAGCTACTTTTACACTACTTTTTAACAGTTTAATGTTAGATATAGCTATAGCTATCAAAAGACAAAGTATATATTATTTAAACAACAATAATATAGCAATTATAAATAATAAAGGTGGTAGCTATGAGATATGAAAAAGTCGATAGTATTGAAGAGCTTAAATTCAGAATTCAAAATTATAAAGAAGAAGGATACAAAATAGAATGGCAAAGTGAAACAAATGCCAAATTAAAAAAAGATAATTTCAGTGCAGGAGTTTTCATTTTATTATTGTTCTTTTTCATTATTGGGGGTTTAATTTATTATGCTGTAGCTAGTGGAAAAGAAGACATAGTTATAATAAGCATTGATGGAGAATACAATTCTCAAGATGTTCATGAAGAACAAAGAGAGTATTGTAGAACCTGTGGTAAAAAAATAGAAAATAAATATGATGATAAATGTCCGTCTTGTGGATGTAATGTTAATGAGTATGTTTGGGAAAAAGACCCTATATGGAAAGTTTTTTTTGTAATAATGATTATATCATTCTTTATTTTAATTTTCCTTCCTTATTAATTTTCATCCTCCTGTTCTATTAACTTGTTCTAATAATACTCTAGCTATAGATTCACCTATATCTGTTCCTAATGATTCTCCGTCTTTAGCTTTGTCAACTGCTGAACCAGAAACATCAACATTAATATCTCCATTAAGTGTTACACTTGTTTGATTTCCATTATTTGTTTCTAAAATTTGAGTTTGTGGGGGCATAAGTGGTGATGGATTTGAAACTTTTGTATCAACTTGCTCGGATTTATCTTCCCACTTTTCAACTCTTCCAGTATAAAGATTGCTTCCAGCACTAGGTTCTCGTCTTCCTGAACCAGACATTGCACCATTTCCTACTCTTCCTCCACCATACCCTAACGGCATTAGACCTGCCCAATTAGGTAGTGATGGGAATAAAAATGACCAAATAGGTAAAGTAGGAATTTGATTAGTCCATATAGGGAGTCCTGGAATTTGAGTAGTCCAATCAGGCATAGTTGGAGTTAAACCACTCCAGTCTGGACCAGCAATCTGTGATATTATTGCTCCAGTAATTGAAGGTAATCCTGTCATTGAAGTTGTTGGACCTCCTCCTGTTGTTGGTGTTGTTGGACTAGCTGCATTGACTGGTTGAGCTAAGAACAATAGCTAAGATTTCAAAATTATCATGAAAATAATTTTTATATCAATCCTTTCTATAAATTTGCCCTTCTATTTTTAATTCAGTAATGTCTGATTTTTGAATGGACCCTATCATCCGTTCTTTATCATCATAGAATACTATGTATGTGCTTGATATTGGCTTTTTAATCATAAAAACATCGTGTATTCTAAATATTTTGTTAATTAAGACTGTAATTCCTACACTTTGGAACTGGGATATGTTAGGGTTGTCTTTTATTTTTTTGAAAAATTGATCCAATTTTTCAACTTGATTATTTTTCTTCATAATATGCCCCTTTTTTTTTATTCAATATATTATTCAATAACAAAAAAAATAAAAAAATAAAATAAAAGTTTTTTTTAAAATGATTATTGGATTTATTATATTATTATTCTAATTATCTACTATTTCAGCATTAATTTTTCTTTCCACACTCCTTTTTTATTCTCTAGTGTATGTTAGGCGTTTTGTGTACTTACCTTTTAAAAACTCTTTATATAATTTTTTAGATAGTAATTCCTCAATTGATCTACCGTCTGCATCGAAATGATATGAATCAAGCCACATTTCTTTATTATCCAGTTGATATTTTTTTCCTGTAATTGTTATAAATTCATACAATGCTTTATACTCATATGCTTCAACATCCTTATATGGAACTCTCAACTCAACACCCTCATTGTTTTTAATGAAAGTTTCAAGATGAGGGTTAAAATAAGAATGTATAGGAACTCTATCCTTTCCTTTATAATCACATTCCCAATCACAATTAGAATCTAATTTAATAGCTGGTTTACCATAAAGAACAGTTAAATTAAATCCATATCTTGAAATTGTTTCATCTCTAGCTAATTCTAACTTCTCTTTTCCTAAAAGAATCTCAACTAATTGTGGTTCGTATGTTAAATCTTGTTCTGTGTATCTAAATATATACTTGTAATCAGCTGGATCTTTATCTTTTATACTTATAAGCTCAATTTCTTTTTTTCCTTTTTTTTCTTCTTTCTTTAAATGCTCGGGAATCTTTGGTGTTTTTAATTCTTTTTCCATTTGAGGTTCTTCGATAACATTAGTTTTTGAAAGTGTTTGATTTAATTCTAATAGCTTTTCATCAATTATTCTGTTGGTTTCTAAAAGATTGTTTTTTATATCTCTTTGTGACTCTAAAACTTCCTTTTTTATATCTCTTTGTGACTCTAATAGCTCATTTTTCATGTCGCTTTGGATTTGCAAAACCTTTTTTTCAAATTCATTAGGTTCTGTTATTATAGCTTCTCCAGAGCTATTACATTGTTCTAAAATAAGAGTTCTATCTTTTTTCAATATAAATTTTACGTAAATATCTTCTAAGTCTAGTTCTTTAGCTATTTTACTTGGAACGGCGATTACTGGTCTTTTTGCATTAGCTATTTTCGCAATGCTAACTAATAATACTTCATCATTCTCCATTGTTTTCATCCTCCATTCCATAGATTTCCTTGCCATGTTCATTGGTAACTGCCACTGATAGTTCACCATCCCTTATTTTAAATGTTATATAGCTTGGCTCTCCTTTTTCATAATATTCTTTTATTTTAAGACGTTTAGCTATTTTTTTCGGAATTGTGACCTTTTCATAGTTTCCTGAAACTGTTATTTTAGCTATTTCCAATAAATCCATTTTTTTTCTTAAGACTTTTCTCATCATACTTATCCCCACTAATCATGAAAAAAATTTTTAGTATTTCTTTTATAAAAATTTGTATTAAATTATTAATATATTTGTTCTATTTTGTTTTATTTATTTATGGGATTTTGAATTATATATTCATATCTTTTATTTAAAAAATATATTTTTTTCAAGACTTAATTGTGTACAACTTTCTTTTTTACAGTCTTTAATATAAGTAAGTTGTTTTTTTTATTATAATTTTTGTATACAACTTGCTTTTTTTCTGTACTTTTTTACAAGAATTTGTTGTTTTTATTATAATATTTGTATACAACTTGTTTTAATTTATTTTTTTTCATGTATTTATCTATTTCCAAATCTTTGAGATTAAAATATAAAAGGTTAATAATCATGAAGTTAATTTATTATATGAAAATACTTTAACAAAAATAATAAAATAGTTATTGTATTTTTTATTAAACTTTTTAAAAAAAATTTTTAGATAATCCAAATAATATCGTGATTTTAACTCACATATTATTGATTTTATAATTGTAATATGTGATAGAGCTAATGGATTTAATGAGGTTGAAATATGAATAAAAGAAAAATATTATTGTTATTTATATGTTTTGTATTAGTAGTTGGAATAGCTATACAATCAACTAATGCTAAAACATACACTAAGTCTGTAAAATTTAAAAATAGTCCTAATTTCCCAGTTAACAAATATATAGGAAAAGAAAATTACATATCTACCTTTTATGATAGTAAATTCTCTATTCAACATAATAAAAAACGTACTATGATAGTAACCATAGTCAATGTCCATTATTTTGAAGCTCCAACTCATTATAAACTGATCAGTGCTAAAATAAAGTTCACAAAAAAAGTTAAAGGAAAAACAAAAACTACTTCAAAAACTTATAAACCTAACAAAAACGGATCTATAAACAGACAGTCTCCAAAAGGATGGAAACCTATCTCTGCTGTTGTTAAATACAAAAACAAAAGTTAAAATATTAAATTTTTTTCATTAATATATTTATTTTAATTTATTTATTATTTTAAATTATTTTTTATTTTAAATTATTTTTTTATTGAAATTTAGTTTTTAATTTTTTTTCTTTTTTATTTTAATTAATTTATTATTTTAAATTATTTTTTATTGAAATTTA
>JGI24702J35022_10000590_pt1 | contig 22031 bp, 27 predicted proteins | sample TergutTh196P4_FD_35022 | JGI IMG/M metagenome (IMG submission 35022)
CCGGCTGCCCAACTAAGGGGCAGCCGGTCCATACATACACCGTTGTGCATACCGTTCGGTACACGGTGGCCCCCTACCCTTGATGCGCAATGTGATACAATAGCCAAGTATGACTGAAGCCCCACCCCTCCCCCGTCACGTTGCTTTCATAATGGACGGCAATGGTCGTTGGGCGCTGGCGCGCGGACTGCCACGCCTGGAAGGCCATCGTGCCGGCATGGAAACGATCCGCGGCCTAGCTCGCCACCTTGGCAAGCGGGGGATACCTTATGTCACATTGTACGCCTTCTCCACCGAAAACTGGCGGCGCCCTGCTGACGAGATCCGGGGACTCTTTCGCCTCATGGCCCAGTCCATCAAGAAAGAGGCCCGCGCCCTCCACGAGAACAATGTGCGTATCCGCCACCTCGGTCGCACCGAGGGGCTAGATGCCAAAATCGTCAACGACATTGCCGAAGCAGTGGAACTTACCAGTGTTAACACCGGCCTTAACTTATCAATCGCCCTAAACTACGGAGGCCGGCAGGAACTGACCGATGCCCTCAGGCGACTCGTCGCCGCCGGGGTAAAAACCGAGGACGTAAATGAAGCGCTTATAAACGCCCATCTTGACACCTCTGAACTGCCCGATGTTGATCTTCTGGTGCGCACCGCAGGCGAAATGCGCATCTCGAACTTCTTACTCTGGCAATCTGCCTACGCCGAATATTACGCCACACCCGTCCTCTGGCCCGATTTCGATAGCACTGAAGTTGACAGGGCGCTGGCTGATTTTGCCCATCGCAAAAGACGCTTTGGGGGCCTGTAAAGCAGATGCTGCTAAAGCGCGTCACCACTTCGGTGTTACTAGTGCCCGTCGTCTGGGCCGCCGTCTGGTTTCCCCAGACACCGATACCTTGGTTCGCTGTGTTTATGGCCATCTGGGCACTGGGAGCGCTCTATGAGTTCTACCGCATCATCTGTGCCGCCGGCAAGTGCCGCCCTTTAACCTATCCCGGCCTGGCCCTCGCTTTCCTGCTCATCGTCCAGCCGCTTATTGATCTGCCGGATTCAAGCCGCCTGGTGCTCGCCTTGGCAGTTGTAATTCCTCTGGTCTGGCTCATGTTCCAACGTGATAAAGACGCTGCTTTTGCAAACTGGGCCTGGACGCTAGCCGGCATCATGTATCTGGGCTGGCTCGTAAGCCCCTACATTGCCCTTAGAGGCCTGGATTATGGACGCGAATGGGTAATCTTTGCCCTGTTTACCACCTTTGTCTCCGACAGTACCGCCTATTTTGTCGGGCGCGCCCTCGGTCGACACCGTCTGGCCCCCATCATCAGCCCACGCAAGACTTGGGAAGGTGCCGCAGGCGGTGTGATGGGAGCGATGCTGGCTTCGTTCATCCTGCAATCGTGGCTGAAGCTTCCCGTGAGTTATATCGGCCTGGCCGCACTGGCGGCAGTGGTAAGCGTTTTCGGCCAAATCGGGGATTTGGTGGAATCACTCTTTAAGCGCAATACCAACGCTAAAGATTCAAGTCGGGCTCTCCCTGGTCACGGTGGCTTTTTAGACAGGATCGACAGCATAATCTTCGCGGGCTTGACAGTTTATTTTTACGTCGCCCTCAGCCAAGGCGGTTAAGCCACTTTTCAAGGCGCGATGCTCAAGCTTACCGGCTGTTCCGGTATGTTTCCGCTATGTTAGTAGGAATATAATGCTGGAGTTGTAGTAAGAAAATGGAGATGCCAACGAGAAGGCCCCCGCTTATGAGGCGTCAAAAAGTATATTTGGAAACAAAAGATATGACACTGGAGCAGTACACCGAAAGGGTGCGGAAGATAGGAGAGGAATCTGCAAAAAAATACGGTTTCCACCGCGCTGCCAGCATGAAGGTAGCGCAAAGAGGCACATTTAATGCTTAACGCCTTTTCTCTCCTTGGGTTATCAGTTTCACGGCTAAGATCTCCGAAACCGATCAAATCAAGCAGATCATAAGCACATTCTTTGTAAATCGGGCAGCCTGTTTCTCCGCCATCCTCAACTAAGGCGGCTTGATTTCCTTTTTTAGCCACCATTCCCGGGCCTACTGGCTGTACCAGTCTGTTTCCGCTATATTAATAAAGCAATGGTAAAAAGACTGGCCGTCCTGGGCTCAACCGGCTCCATCGGCACCCAGACTTTAGACATTATCCGCAAATTCCCTGACCGACTCTCAGTGGTAGGTCTAGCCGCCGGGCGGAATACGTCGCTTCTTGCCCAACAGATAGCAGAGTTCGGCCCGCTCTTGGTCTCAGCCCCAGACAGCTTTACCTCCCCCAGCACTCAGCGCCTCAGCCCCGAAGAGATAGCCACCCACCCAGAGGTGGATATCGTGGTCATCGCCATCCCCGGCGAAGCCGCCTTGACGAGCGTGATGGCTGCGGTCAGCGCAGGCAAGGTCATCGCTTTGGCCAACAAAGAGTCGCTCGTCAGCGCCGGAGATATCATCATTGCTGAGGCCGAACGGACTGGGGCTACCATAAGACCCGTGGACAGTGAGCACAGCGCTATTTGGCAGTGCCTGGCTGGTGAAAGCACCCCACCCACCCGTCTCATCCTCACCGCCTCAGGGGGGCCTTTCCGCACATTCAGCCCGGCCGAGCTTGCCACCGTAAGTATTGAGGATGCCCTACGGCACCCTTCCTGGAGTATGGGGCACAAGGTGACAGTGGATTCCGCCACTCTTCTGAATAAGGGTCTCGAGATTATCGAGGCACACCATCTCTTCCGCCTGCCCTTCGAAAAGATTGAGGTAGTTGTCCATCCGCAGAGCATCGTCCATTCGTTGGTGGAATTTGGCGACGGCTCGCTCAAGGCTCAGCTCTCCCAACCAAATATGCGCCTCCCCATCCAATATGCCTTAAGTTATCCCGAACGCTGGGATAACCTTGCCCTGCCCCGGCTTGATCTGGTCAAGACCGGACGGCTGGACTTTGAGCCTCCGGATCATACCCGTTTCCCTTGTCTGGCCTTAGCTATAGAGGCCGGCAAAAGTGGCAGCACCTACCCCGCCGTCCTCTGTGCAGCAGGCGAGCGCGCCGTGGAGCTCTTCCTTGCAAGAGAGATAGGCTTTACAGACATTGCCTCCGCCATTGAAGGTGCCCTTATGGCCCATAAGCCCACCACTCACCCCCTCATCACCGATGTCATGGCGGCAGTTCATTGGGCAAAGGAGACTGTAGGAGAAACCGCCAAGAAAGAGAGATCTTACTATTGATTACCGCAATTGCGTTTATCCTGGTCTTTACCGGCATCATCTTATCGCATGAGCTCGGACACTTTTTTGCCGCTAAGCTCTCCAAGGTCAGGGTAGAGGAGTTCGGCATCGGCTACCCGCCGCGCCTTTGGGGCAAACGATACGGCGAAACCCTTTACTCCATCAACCTCCTGCCTTTCGGCGGCTTTAACAAACTATCCGGCGAGGAGGACCCAAGCGCTCCGCATTCGCTCGCCTCTAAGAATCGTCGCACCCGCGTCTTCGTCTTAGCAAGTGGAGCGCTCGTTAACGCCGTATTACCCTTTTTGCTCTTCGCCATCGCCTTTATGGTGCCACACGACGTCGCCACGGGCCAGATCGCCGTGGGCGAGGTTGCCCCTGCCTCACCTGCCGCCACAGCCGGACTAGAGCCGGGCGACATCATCCTCGTAATCGACGGGAAGGAAATCCACACCTTCGAGGACATCAGCCAGATCGTCAACGATAACTTAGGCAAGGAGATCGCCCTTAAGATCCAAAAAGCCTCCGGAGAGGACACCACGGTCCATCTAATACCCCGCCCCGACCCACCCAAGGGCGAGGGGGCCATGGGGATCCAAAGCCGCATGCTCACCGAGAGAAAGACTGAGCCGTTCTGGCGGGCGATCCCACTGGGCATAAAGCAAACATTCGACACTTTTGTTGCTTTTAAAAATGCTATCTTCGGCCTTTTCTCCTCCGATACAAGTGGACTCTCTCTAACCGGACCGGTGGGCATCGCCCAACTCACAGGCGAGGCCACCCGGGCTGGCTTCAGCATCTTGCTCCAATTCGCTGCTTTCCTGAGCCTAAACCTTGCCATCATCAACCTCTTGCCATTACCTGCTTTGGACGGCGGGCGTATCGTCTTCATAATCATTGAGGGATTAAGGGGCGGAAAGCGCATTTCGCCGCGCACGGAGGGCCTCATCCACTTCATCGGTTTTGCCCTGCTCATCGGGCTTGCCCTGCTCATCACCTATCAGGACATCGTACGCCTTATAAACGGGGGGAGCGTCATACCATGAGTTCCCGGCGTCTCTCGAAGGCCATCCGTATCGGCGGCGTCATCGTAGGAGGCGGAGCTCCCGTAGTGGTGCAATCTATGACCATGACCGATACCCGCGATGTGAAGGCTACGGTGCAGCAGATAAGAGAGCTTGAGGAAAGCGGCTGTGAGCTTATACGAGTAGCCGTTCCGGACCAGGAGGCTGCCGAGGCCCTGGGAGCTATAAAAAAAGGCATCGGTATCCCTCTCATTGCCGATATCCATTTCGACCACCGTCTGGCACTCACGGCGCTGACAGCAGGCGTGGATGGGCTGCGCCTCAATCCTGGCAATATAGCCGACCAGGATCAGGTGGCAACCATAGTGAGATCATCCAAAGAGCGCAATGTGCCCATCCGCATCGGAGTGAACGCCGGAAGCCTGCCTCCCACCACGGAGGCCAAACACAGCCTTGCAGAGCGCATGGTCGCTGCAGCTCTAGGTCATATCAAGATTTTGGAAGGGCTGGATTTTGACCTCATCAAGATCTCACTCAAGGCCTTTGATGTGCCTGCCACTATTGAGGCGTACCGCTTAATCGCAGAGATGACCCCTTATCCGCTACATTTGGGCATTACAGAGGCAGGCCTCCCCGCCACGGGCATCATCCGCTCGGCAGTAGGCATTGGTACACTGTTGCACCTTGGTTTAGGCGATACCATTCGGGTCTCGCTGACCACCCATCCCCAGGAAGAAGTCATAGCCGGATATGAGATACTTAAGAGTTTAGGTCTTAGGGAGAGAGGCCCGGTGTTGGTAAGCTGTCCCCAATGCGGGCGGGCCGAGGTGGATGTCCTAGCCATCGCAGAGGAGGTCTCTCAGGCGTTAAAAAAGGTGTCACAACCAATACGGGTTGCGGTGATGGGCTGTGCAGTGAACGGTCCGGGTGAGGCCAAAGACGCCGATGTAGGTCTAGCCTGCGGCAAGGAAAAGGCCATCCTCTTCCGCCATGGGCAACGTATTGCTGTGATTGAGAAAAGCGATTTTGTCCCAGCCCTTATGCGCGAAATAGCAACACTTTAAGCATCACGTTTTACCGAGCTAGCATCTGGTAACCATGACAATCCGCACTTTTTGGCTGTCAGCAGACTTAGGTATCAAATCGATTATCGGCAGCAATAATGAGGGAGAAATCTGCTATCTATACCCTCTGTCCATCCCAGGAACCAGACACCGAGCACGGCTAGCCGACGGGAGAGAGTTTCGCACCATATGCGCCGTGGATTCTTTGGGCTGTGCCGCGACCTTTGGAATGCCTGTCGAAGCTTTCTCCTTTTGTCGGGATACTGACACCAGTCTATGCCAAAATCAGCCCAGGGCGGCTGGAGATGATCAGCCCCTCACCAAATTTATTTGTAAGCTACTATGACAGCTGGCTAGAGGGATCGTTTAACTGCTGAGCAATTATGGCTTTCTTTCATGATGAAAGAAAGCCCACGACATCCTGTCAGACTACAGGGATAATCCGCATATGTATTTGTGGCCACTGCCTGAGGCCTTTGAGGCAGCGCAGCTAATTTTTAGAGTGTCTTAACACAACTCCGAGATGTCGTTTGCCCATAACTTGTGGGGGCTTCCAGCTGGGTGTCTAATTCTCCCCGAAGCCAACGAAGCCTTACGCCCGGCATGTTGTGAACTATTCGTATTTGGCATACCTCGGCTCACAATATTCGTTGTCCTCCAGTTCCGGTAAAAAGCTGAGCTGTCTTTCAAAAGGCAACAGCCCCTTAAACCAAATATAGGGCATCGCCTCACGATAGCGGATGCGGAGCTTCTTCAGCTGATCTACTGAGGAGACGGCCCGGAGGCGACGCATCTCAACCAGGCGCTTAGCCGCAAGCGGACCGATACCCGGCACGCGCAACAATTCTTCATAGCTCGCACTATTTAGGTCTACCGGAAAGAGCCAAGGACGAGCGCGGGCAATGGCGAGCTTGGGGTTGGTTTTAAGCGGCAAATTGCCCCCTCTATCCAACGCCAGCGAGACCTCGTGTAGAGAAAAGCCGTAGATCCTGAGTAGCCAGTCAGCCTGATAAAGCCGATGCTGCCGCCAAGGCGAAGCCGCTGGTACCCCCTCAAGAGCCGAGCCTAGAATGGGCCGATAGGCGCTAAAATAGATGCGCCTCAGCCCGATATCTTGGTAGAGATTCGCAGAGGTATTCAGGATATCACTATCTTTCTCACCCGCCGCCCCCACCACAAATTGGGTGGTTTGGCCAGCAGGGATAAGCTGCGGGTGCGATATTTGCAAGCCTTGCGCCTGCCGCATGGGAGCCAAAATGCCATCCAGGAGATTTTTTCGAGAGGAGAGGCGCTTAAGATGCGCAGCCGTGGGTGCCTCAATGTTGACCGACACTCTGCTTGCCAAAGCACAGACTGCTTCAATGCGATCGGAAGAGGCCCCGGGCAACATCTTGGCATGGATGTAACCCTTGAAACCCAGCTTGTGACGCAGGATCTCCACCGTCTTGATAATGCCCTCCATGGCACAATCAGGGCATTCGGCGATGCCGGAGCTCAGAAAAAGCCCTTCGGCCAAATGGCGACGATTGAACTCCAAAAAAGTGCGCGCCAATTCTTCAGGTTTGAAAGCGGATCGGCGCACGTTGCGAGAAGCAGCACTTACACAGTAAACACAGTCGTTCACGCAGGTATTCGTCATAAGGACTTTGAACAACGAAGTGCATCCGCCGTCTGGTAGCGCCGCACGATGGATAAAATGGAGAGGCAGATCGCCTGGCTTGGTCTCAAGAGCCCCGCTCCCGCACACATCAAAGCGAGCTGCTGCTGCCAAGATTCGGAGTTTGTCGTCGGCGCCAGTTCCTCTTGTTAGCACATATGTACTATATCACCCCCAAACCGCTAAGTCAATCACCCCCACCCACCCTGCGACATCCCCAAGTGATTGAGTATATGGCCAAATTCCTTAAAGTTTCGGATAAAACCCCCTTGGTCTTTGGTTTTTCCAGAACGAACCCCGATCGGTCTATTCCGAGAGCAGGTTGCCAGAATCAGATCTGAATCTGCGCCCAAACATCTTTCGCCCTGCCCTACTCAAATGGTAAACTTACAAGAGTCAACGCTCCGCCATCCCAAGATGTTCATGCGGCAATTGCCAAAACCCCCGATAGCGTATCGGAGTAATTACAAGGAGGATTGATAGCCTTGCCAGTCCACATCAGGAAAGCCGCAAGTCTTGGTTTTTGCACCGGCGTACGGCGTGCCATCGACATCATCACCGAAGCCGCCCATGAGCGCGGCAGCATTGAGACACTTGGGGCTATCGTGCACAACCGACAGGTTATGCAAAAGCTCGGCAAATTGGGTGTCACTATTGTGGACGATCTGGCGCTCATCCGCGGAGAGGCCGTGGTTATCAGCGCCCATGGCGCAAGCCCCGCTGTCAGCGATACCATCAAGAAGCGCGGGCTAAGTGCTATTGATACCACCTGTGCTTTTGTGAGGCGGGCGCAATCCGCCGCTAAAAAGCTTGCCGCAGACGGCTTCTATGTCGTGGTCTACGGCGATGTCAATCATCCAGAAGTCAAAGGCATCTTGGGCTGGGCGAAAGGGCAGGGCTTGGCGACACTTATTGCCAGCGACCTAGGCCAACTGCCGAAGATTCCCCGCCGTGTGGGGCTACTGTCCCAAACCACCCAAATACCATCAGATTTTAACCGTTTCGCCAGGGATGTATTGGAACTAGCCTTTGCCAAAGATGCGGAGATGCGCATCATAGATACCATCTGTCACGAGACCCGCGCCCGCCAAGCTGAGACCCTGAGTCTCGCACAAAGCTCCGAACTCGTGCTTGTTATCGGCGGACGGAGCAGCGCCAACACCAAGCACCTCTACGAACTCTGCGCCGCCATCGCCGAGACGCACCTCATCGAGACCGCCTCCGAGATAGACCCCGCCTGGCTCAATGGCAAAGATAGCATCGGCATCACCGCCGGCACCTCAACCGATGACGAGACTGTGGGCGAGGTCACGGCCCGCCTGGCCGAGCTTACCGGAGCACCATGCCACATTGATTGAAAGGGTCGAGAAAGGCTACAATAAAAGAGATTGCATCTCTTTTATTGCGGCATGCCGCGAAAGGAAATTGCCTTGAAAAGTAAACTGATAGCTTGTCTGCTAATAGGATTGCTTGTAATTATGGGGTGTAACGGCGATGGCGGCAGCAACAGCGGCGCCCCCAAACCCCCCTCGCCCTCGGAGCTTGAGTCCCAGGGCTTTGCTTCCCCGGACCTGCCGCGCATCACGGCAGAGGAGTTCAAGGTCATATACGATAATAGGGAGCCCTACGTCTTAGTGGATGTGCGCTCGCACGACAGCTATCTCGCCGGCTATATCCCCGGTGCCCGTAACATACCCAACGAGCCGCGAGACGAGTCTTCCACCGAGCTCGCCAAGCTCCCCAAAGACCGCTTGATTATCACCTACTGCGACTGTTTTGACGACGGCGAATCTGCTCTCGCTGCCAACAGGCTAAAACTTCTCGGCTACGATAACGTCAAAATCCTATGGAAAGGCATCTATTACTGGCGAGACATTGGGGGCGAACTCAGGCTATAAGACCATGGGACCGGCAGCCAGCAGCGCAACAAAAGATGTGGCTACCAGGCATGCGACTCCCTGACCCAGATAGCCACAGATTTTTGACAGTTTAATATTTCAATAATACTTAGAATGCTGAATAGGCGATCAAGCGATAGCTTGTACTAGAGGTAAGTATGAACAAAAAAGATAAAGCCTCAACCGGCGGGATATCCCGCCGTGATTTTCTAAAAGATGCCGGCCTCCTGGTCGGAGGTGTTGCTCTGGGCAGCACGGCGCTGGCCACATCCTGCCCCGCAGGCACCCTCGCGACCGAGCCCAGCCCCACAGCTGAGATCACCGTCTATGACGTCAGCGGAGCCCATGAGATAGTCTCGGTCTTTGCCGCACGCTTGGGAGACCTGAACGGCAAAAGAGTGGCCGGACTGGCTGCCGACCCCACCAAGTGGCAAACTCACCGCACTTTCCCTTACATCTTTGAACAGCTAAAGTCCCTCTACCCCAGCGTGAACATCATCCCTCAGACCGAGTTTGTCATGGGCCTGGGAATTGATGACGATGGAGTAGCGCAAGCGGTAAAAGAAGCGGGGGCCGATGCCTGCATCCTCGGCAACGCAGCCTGAGGCACCTGTGCTTCAGCCTGCGGCGGCGCCGCAGGAAGACTCGAAAAACTGGGTATCGCCACCGTGGTCATCCAGCGCCCAGAGCTGATGACCGCCTGCAGGAATGCTTTTATGGGCCAAGGGTTGCCGCCCGAGGTGCCTTGGGTGACTTTTCCAATGGATCTTTTCCAACATCCAGATTCGGATGTTCCCGGTTTCATCGGACCAAAAATGAGTGACATTATAAGCTGCCTCACTATTTGGCAACCGGAGCTCACTTATACCGCGGGACAGATGATTACCCACGCACCAATCACCATCACCGGCAAAACCTATCCCGAGGCCTACCGCAACCTCCAAAACACCATGTTGAGCCGTAATTGGGGTGACGGACTCCCTGTCAATCCGGCGACACAAGAGGCCATCCAGTGGATGATGACCGGTGTGCCAGCGGGAAAGCAACTCAATGACCCCATTGGAAATGATGGCAAGGTATCCCCTAAACGGGGCGTTCTAACCTATGAAGTACTGGCTGCCTGTATGGCCATGGCCGGCGGGCGCCCAGAGTACATGCCGGTGGCCATTGCTGCCTGTGAGATCATCATAGCCCAACAAGACACCACTCTCTCCAGTTCAATGTCAGCCTACCCGATCACCTTAGTAAGCGGTCCCATCGCAAAAGAGATAAGGTTAAGTTCTGGCTTCGGCCTCTTTGGCCCTGACCCCAATTATCCGGCCGGCAGTGCCATCAAGCGCTGTCTTTGGTTGGTACACCAAGGTGCGGGTGGGCTGGTAGCCGGCGGTGGCACCATTGCCCAGTACGGATATATGCGCCCCGGTATTTGTTTTGCCGAAAATGAGGCGGGCTTACCGCCCGCCTGGCCCAGCTACGCCGAGGAGCGTTATCGGCGTCCATCGGGGACGAACAGTGTAACCTACGGCATCTCGCGAGGCGGGGCTATCCGCGACTTTACCCACCGCGGCGCGGGTAACGAGCCAAGCCATGAAATTGAACTAATCGAGAGTTTTGACCGCTTCGCCAGTACCGTAAAATCCATCCCCTCTTCCGGAGTACCACGCGACGTAGCAGGCAGCAGCCTAATGTGGCTCATGAACTCAGCGATCGCAGGAGATATGGTAGCCAACGGCTACAGCAAGGAGTCCATCAAAACGACGGCCGCCGAACGGCTGTGGTATTTGCTGGGAGAGGTCATCGATCGCACGGGGATACGTCGCGCAATCGAAGAAAGTGGGGCTGATATGGGCTCCGATCTCTTGCAGAAATTCCGCCTGTGCACTAACCCAGAGAACATCCACCTAGTGGTTGCCGGCGGTGACCACCCATCGCGTTCTTGCGTCATCCCAAGCTGGACACCCCACCAAAACTTGGAGATTGTCCTGCCAGAAAGCTGGGAAGACCTGCTCTACAATGCCGAGCGCGACCTCGGCCCTGCGCCGGATTAAAGCAGGTAGCCCTTAGCGGTCCCGAAGTGGCAGAATCGTCTCCGCCCGGGGGGCATAATGTGTTTTGGGCAGGAGAAGCCAAGCTGCGCCTGCCGCCAAGGTCGCTTTCAAAATGTCGCCCGCAATGAAAGGCCAAGCCCCCATGCTCAACACCGGACCAATTGCTGCCGGCTTGTGCAACACCAACCCCAACCAACCCCCAAGCCATAAAATGCCCGGTATATAGACCAGCAAAGAGGCGGCCGCCATGACGGCAAGGAGGCCGTGGAAGCTACGCACCTTGCGACTATCAGTCATATATCCGACGAACAAAGCCGCAAGTACAAAGCCCGCCAGGTAACCCGTAGTAGCCCCTAAGCCCGCCACGCCACCGGTTAGCCACGGTATCCCCACTAGGCCAAGTGTGCCATAGATGCCCACACTGATGCCACCCCACTTTCTACCCACCATAATTGCTACCAGAAGTACGGCTAAAGTCTGTCCGGTAACAGGAACGGGGGTAAAAGGCAGACTCAGGCGGATCTGGGCAAGTAGGCCAATTGAGGCAGCCATTACCACAGCCAAGACAACCTTAAGCGGTATACTAGCCGAGCGGTGCCAGGCAAAGACATCTAAGCGCGCCTGTTCGATTTTAGCGGCGATCTGCATCGTAGCCCCCAGTAAAAAGAATGGACGTATTGTAGGCAATAGGCGACAGTGCGTCAAGGGATCAGCCATCTGAAATTGCCCGCGCACACAGCCTTATGCTACACTCATGCCACAACTTAAGGAGAGGTATGAAGAAGCATGTTTTTTCCGGTGTCCGCCCCACCGGACGGTTGCACCTCGGCAATTACCTGGGAGCGGTGAAAAATTACGTCGCCCTGCAAGACGAATATGAATGCGTCTACGCCGTCGTTGACCTCCATGCTCTGACCACTCTGGAAGAAACAGGCAAGCTCAAGGATAACGTATGTGAAGTGCTGCTTGACCTCCTTGCCGCCGGCCTTGATCCCACACGGAGCATTATTTTTGCCCAGTCTCACGTGCCGGAGGTGACCGAGTTATTCACCCTGCTCGGCATGGTGACCCCCCTCTCCTGGCTCCTGCGCGTGCCGACCTTCAAGGAAAAGGTCAAGATGCACCCTCATAACGTAAACTATGGCTTGGTAGGCTACCCCGTGCTCATGGCCTCGGATATCCTAATCTACAAGGCGGAGGTCGTGCCAGTCGGCGAGGATCAACTACCCCACCTTGAACTTACCCGCGAGATCGTACGCCGCTTCAACGAACACTTCGGTCCCACTTTCGCCGAGCCGCAGGCCAAGCTTACCAACTATCCAATGGTAGTCGGCCTTGACGGGCGTGATAAGATGAGCAAGTCACTTAATAACCATATTGAACTGGCTGCCACCGCCGAGGAGACGGCTAAAAAAGTCATGTCAGCCGTGACTGACCCCGCGCGTAAGCTGAGGGGCGACTCGGGACATCCTGAGGTCTGCAATGTCTACAAGCTCCAGGGCCACTTCAACAACCAACGGTCAGCGTTCATCGCGGATGAGTGTCGCGAAGCCAAAATCGGTTGTGTGGAATGCAAACGATCCCTCGCCGAGGCTATCAACACCGAACTCGCACCACTCCGCGCGCGTCGCACTGAGCTCGCCGCCCATCCAGAAAACATTGAGCGCATCCTGCAACATGGAGCTGAGCAAGCGAAGATTATCGCCCGCTCCACCCTAACCGAAGTAAAACAGAGAATGGGGCTGGTTTAGACACAGTTTGCCAAGCACCTGTTTGATTCTTTAAATATTGGGGTGATATCTTATCCCGTTATGTCATACAGGAGGTATTTATGGAAACACTAGAAGCCATTCTCACCCGCCGCAGCATCCGCCGCTACACGGAAGAGCAGGTCCCCCAAGAAACCATCCAGAAGCTTCTGGAGGCTGGCATGTGCGCCCCATCTGCCTGCGACTTCCAGCCATGGCACCTTGTGGTCATCGATGACCACAAAATTCTGGACGAAATCCCGAGCTTCCACCGGCACGCCGCCATGCTGAGAGAAGCACCTCTCGCCATCCTAGTCTGTGGCGATCCAGAAACCTCCCGCTACTGGCAGCAGGATTGCTCTGCTGTCTCCCAGAATATCCTGCTCGCCGCTCACGCCATGGGTTTGGGAGCGGTCTGGCTGGGCCTTTACCCGCGCGAAGCGCGCACCCAACCCATGCAAAAGCTATTGGGTCTCCCTGAGACCATCATGCCCCTCTCGCTCATAGCCCTCGGCCATCCGGCCGAGGAAAAGGCCCCGCGGGTAAAGCCCCAGGACGAAAAGGTGCATTACAATCGCTGGTAAAGGCTCCCGATTTTACGCTTTGCCCTGTTTGGGCTAAGCGTGGCCATGACCTGGCTACTTACGACATTTTGCCACAAAACGCTTCATGCGTATGAGAGCCTCTTCCAAATCCGGCACTGACGTAGCATAGCAGCAGCGCACATAACCCTCGCCGCACTCGCCGAAAGCCGTGCCAGGTACCACAGCAACCCTCTCTTCCTGGAGAAGCTTTTCGGCAAACTCCTCGGAGGTCATGCCCGTAGAGCTTATACAAGGAAAGGCGTAGAACGCCCCTTTCGGCTCAAAGCAGTCGAGGCCGATCTCGCGAAGCCCGTTTACCATCAGCAGACGGCGACGGTTGTAATCGGACACCATCTCCAGCACACTGTCCTCGCCCGCTTTGATAGCCTCTAAAGCAGCCACCTGAGACATTGTCGGGGCACACATGGTGGTGTATTGATGAATCTTAGTCATCGCCGCGATGATCTCGCGGGGACCGGCGGCATAGCCTACGCGCCAGCCCGTCATGGCATAGGCTTTGGAGAAGCCGCCAAGAAGAAGGGTGTGTTCCCGCATGCCGGGCAGAGAGGCAAAGCAGGTGTGCGAATCGCCGTAACTTAAGCGGGCATAGATCTCGTCGGAAACGACGAGGAGATTATAACGCTCGGCAAGCTGGGCAATGCCAAGGAGTTTGTGGCGCGGCATGACCGCCCCTGTAGGATTGGCAGGGTAGCCAATAAAGACCGCCCGGGTGTTACGGGTAATCTTGTTCCCGATATCCGAGGGCTCAATCTCAAAATCATGTTCGGCAGTGGTCGGTACGACGACGGGCATTCCGCCCGAAAGCGCCACCACTGCAGGATACGCCACGTAACATGGGGCAGGCATGATGACCTCATCACCCGGATCGATAACGGCGCGCATGGCCAAATCCATGGCCTCGCTTACCCCCACGGTAATCAGAACCTCCGTCGCAGGGTCATAATTCAAGCCATACGCTTTATCTAGATAACCGGCGATGGCCTGGCGCAGCTCAGGCGTGCCCAGATTTGAGGTGTACATCGTCTTGCCCTGCTCAAGTGACTTTATGGCCACCTCGCGCAGGCGCCAAGGCGTAGCATAGTCCGGCTCACCCACCCCCAAGGAAATGACCCCATCAATGGAAGACAGGAGATCGAAAAACTTTCGGATGCCTGATGGTTGCAGAGCCTGCGTCCGCTGTGAGATACGGTGTACACTCGTGGTATTTCTTGCCGGGCTCACAATGTCTCCTATAGGACTACGGCTTGCCGAGACTCGCCTGCACCGCCAGCGAGAATGACTCCGTCTTCTTTATAACGTTTTAGTAAAAAGTGCGAAGTAGTGCCCGCCACTCCCTCAATGGCGGCCAGTTTTTGGGTTACGAAGTCCGCCACCTCACGCATATTGCGAGCACTCACCAGCACTGCCAACTCATATGCCCCGGACACGAGATAGACCGTACGGGCTTCATCAAAACGATAGATGCGCTCGGCAATGGCATCAAAGCCCACCGTGCGCTGAGGGGTGACCTTAACTTCAATGAGCGCCCAAACGTGCTCATCGCCCACCTTCTCCCAATCAATGAGCGTGCGGTACTTGATGATGGTGCCATCTTCCTCAGCTTGACGGATAAGGCGGGTAACCTCATCCGCCGTCGCCCCAGACATAGCGGCGATTTGCTTAGGCGTTTGACGGGCATCTCCTTCAAGAATGCGAAGGATCTCTTTCAGCAACATTAGGCACCTCACACCGAAAAAATAGAGCCCCATTATAACAGAGTTGTCTATCTGGCGTTAACCAAGACTTACGGCATCTAATGACAACTTTAACCCCAGTAGCTATATCCCTCCCAATGGGGTGTTGGCACCAAGGGAAAATAGTGGCATCCATTTCTTTCTTGTCGCCTGCCCCGCATAAAGCTATAATGACCTCGCCTTGGAAAATACGCCCGGCCTCGCTGTCAATTTAGCCCCCCGCTGTGGCCTTAAGCTCGCCAACCCTGTGCTGACCGCCTCCGGCACTTTCGGCTATGGGGACGAGCTGGCATCCATCGTAGACATTCAGCGCCTGGGGGCTATTATCTGTAAAGGCACCACTCTTAAACCGCGCGCCGGCAACCCCCAACCCCGCTTGGCCGAAACGCCCCAGGGGATGCTTAACGCCATCGGGCTCCAGAATCCGGGGGTAGAGGCGCTAATCAGAGACAAGGCTCCTATGTGGGCACAATGGCAAGTACCGGTGATTGTTAATATCGCCGGCGAAAGTGTGGCGGCATACACCGAACTCGCTTCGCGCCTCGATGGCGTGCCGGGAGTGGCCGGGCTTGAGATAAACATCAGCTGCCCGAATGTCGCTGGGGGATGTTTGGAATTCGGGGCAGATGCAGCCTCGGCGGCAGCCGTCACTAATGCCGTCAGGGTAGCCACCGCCCTACCCATCATGGTCAAGCTCTCGCCCAGCACAGCAGATATCGTGAACATCGCTCAAGCCGTTGCTCAGGCCGGGGCAGATGCCATTTCGCTCATCAACACCTTTAAAGGGCTCACCATTGATATCAAAAAGCGCCGCCCACTACTGGGCAATGTCACGGGAGGACTATCGGGACCGGCCATAAAGCCGGTGGCACTGGCCTTGGTCTACGCTGTGGCAAGCGCAGTAGACATACCCATCGTGGGCGGGGGGGGGATTATGACGGCTGATGACGCCCTGGAGTTTATTATGGCCGGGGCAACAGCAGTTGAGGTCGGTACCGCCACTTTCTTAGACCCAGCTTCAGCCATCAGTATTATTGACGGCATCGCAGACTATCTGAAGCGCGAGGATGTGGGGGAAGTGGCAACACTCATTGGCTGCGCACGACCCTAAGGGCACGCACCTCGGTTCCACCCCTTTGCATCCAATCCAAGTAGCTACCGCTCAAGCAATAAGGTCCCGTTCAAAGGCACAGGATGCCGAGGAAGGCTCCATTCTTGAAAGCCACTTCTAAGGAGATATCATATCGCCGACCAGGCTCTCTCCGGCAACGAAAGCTTCTTGCAAAGCCTCTGGGCGCGTGAGTATCTCCGCCCGCTTCTCAACCCCTGCGTAAGCGACCATGCCGACATACTTGGCATCCAGGCTGGCAAAAAAGGCTCGAACAGTCGCCAAGGCTCCCTCAAAAAGGCGCTCCCCGGTGCGCCCCCCTACCGATACGAACAGGCCGCACCGCAGACGGTCGTCACCCAGCGGGGGTTTTCTTAAGAGATATTTTTTCACCCATAGTGCCTGGGTTCGGTCGACTAGGGCCTTGGTTTGTGATGGTAGCCCCATAAAGTGCAAAGGAGCCGCGAGCACAATGCGATCTGCCCAAGCTAAATCCCGATAGATACGGACCATGTCGTCACCAAAAGGGCAAGCCCCGGTGGACAGGCAAGCGTCACAGTTCTGGCAAGCCACAATGTGGAGACTTGGGACAACAACAGTCTTTGTCTCGGCACCCCTGGAGGTCGCCCCTTTCAGCACCTCTGCTAACAGAATATCGGTATTGCTGCCACGGCGAGTACTGCCAGAAAATCCCAAAACATTCATGGTGCCCTCCTAGACAGATGTTTCAGGATGGCCTGTGCCCGATCATTCATCACCTTTTCCTCCTCCAGCTCGCTGTGGTCGTAGCCAATGAGATGCAACACGCCATGCACCAGCAAAATTGCGATCTCGCGCTCCACTGAATGGCGGTGCCGCCCAGCTTGGATGGCTGCCTGCTCCGCCGAGATGATTACCTCCCCCAAGTGGTCAAGAGCATCTTCCGAAGCGGGGAAAAAAATATCACTCGGGTTATCCCTCATAGCGAAAGCCAGAACATCAGTCGGCTGGTCTTTGCCCCGATAAAGCTTGTTGAGCTCCCGGATTTTAGCCTGTCCGGTGATCACGATGCCAAGTTCGGCATCTGGTTGACCCTCGGCAACAAGCACGGCCTCTGCGACGGCACATAGCCAAACCTTGTTGGCTACACCCTCCAAGCCAGCATCAAAAAGTACGTTTACTTCCATCTGCAATAATGATAACACAATCCCTATTGAGTAATTTTTGTTTGTTGCCCAAGCATAGCCCTTGGCTTGACGGCTACTTCCATGCCAGTTAGACTACTCAACGTGAAAGTCATTGGCCTGACAGGCATATTCGGTAGCGGCAAGAGTACAATAGCTGGCTTTTTGAAGGATATGGGAGCCGTCATCGTAGATGCCGACCAGATCGTCCATCAGCTCTATTTGCCGGGAGGCAGCGGCTTCCAGCAAGTGGTCAGCCTTTTCGGATCTGCCATGGTGGATGTCAATTGCCATCTCGACCGACGCAAGCTTGCAGATATCATATTTGCTGACGAAGCCGCCCGGATTAAACTCAATACTGCCGTCCATCCCCTCGTCACACGACAGCTGAAAGTCCTGCTCGCGGAACACCGCCGACGCCACACACCCGTGGTAATAGTCGAGGCCCCACTCCTGATTGAGGCCGGTTGGGTACCCTTGGTGGACGAAGTATGGGTGACCACCGCCCCACGCGAGGCCATTTTCCGACGCCTTAACCAGAAATACGATATGTCCTATTCATCGGTGCTGGCACGCATCCATGCACAGCTACCCGTCCGAGAGCAGATCAGGCATGCTTCCCAAGTGATAAGCACCGATACCAGCCTGGAGCGCTTAAAAACCAAGACACAACGGCTCTGGCAAGGGATTACTTAGGCAAATCCACGATTTTACAACCAAGGGGGGCTAAGTTATGTCGAAGACTAGAAAGATACTTACCATATGCCTAGCAATTGCATCCATATCAACCATGGTCTTAGTCGTAAACACGATACTTAACCCAGAAACAGCTTCTATTCCCGTATTAGTCTGCTCGGGCATTGTCCCTGTTGTGATCTGCATTGCCCTTTTCTCATCTAAGCAAAATGGCAATGATAAAGCTTAATGCGGTTACGAGAAGCAGGGATATTTTATGTGCGAAGTACCTGATTCCTGCTCTTGGCTAGTTGCCATCGGGAAAGCAGCGTACTATTTGCACTCGTAAGGCTTTTGTCGCAACCTTGCCGCTTTTCCCAATACCAATTATTAAGCTTGAGTTCTGCCAACGTTGCCTCATGACCATTCTCCGTCGCGAGTAGGATAGTCAGATTAGTTGCCGCTGTATAAAACTCAAAGCGAAAGAGGCCGTTAATTATATGACCAGGGAACAGCAATATGAGCGATAGGCCCTTACTTTGTGAACCGGAGATCCCTCCATCGGAGCAGAGGATTGCCGACGCGCTTAAGGGTAGCTACCACGTCTATCAAAAATTTGTCGACAGTCTGCCGGAAAAGAAGATAGACCTCGGGTGGCGCTACTACAACGACACCAAGGCATGGCTGGCAAAGGGCACTTTCAGGAAAACTGTGTTCTGGCTTTCGATTTGGGACGGGTTCTTTCGTATCAGCCTGTACTTTACGGAGAAAACCCGCGACGGTATACAGGCGCTACCGGTATCACGGGTCATCAAACAGAAGATTGCCCGTGAGCCGGCTATAGGCAAGCTGATCCCGCTTATTTTAGAGCTATCCAGCGAGTCACAGCTGGCCAATGCGACTACGCTGATTGAGTATAAGCAAAAGCTGAAGTGAGCCGCGGTGACATCATTGTTGCGTCCACTCAAGATTTTCTGATTATGTATGACAAAGTCCGCGTAAGGCAACATCGTCAATAGACGCCCTTGCCCAGATAGCCACGCACCTGATGTGCACCGCCGTCGGGCATGAAAGAGCATTCTTCCCCGTACCCCACCCCCAAGGATATCAGTGCAACAATGAACGCCACCACTCACTCAAAGCGTCTCTCGATCATGTAACGCCAAGCAGCAGTAAGAGTGCCATGCTTCTATGTATCACTTGACCAAACTACCCAAGAGTGGGCAAGGGGGTGAACGAGAGATAAACCAGCCTCCAATGGGGCGATATCTCATTGGAGGCTGGTTTTCAAGAATAAGGCTAATGAGCGCAACCAGTTATTTGCTGGGTTCGCCTTGTTTGTAAGCCACCGCCTGACGTGCGATACGGAGCGTGCCGGTTTCTACCTTGATGACTAAGTTTTCATCCGTCATGCTATCGATTTCGCCGTAGATACCGCCAATAGTGACGATCTGATCCCCTGGTTTAAGTGCCGACAGCACCGCCTGGTGGTCCTGTTGGCGCTTCCGCTGCGGACGGATGATGAGAAAATAAAAGACCACGAACATGAGAGCCAGAAAACCCAACATGATAAGGGTGTTGTTATCCATGTAACCTCCTCTGCTTTATACATACGGCTCACCGTATCTATTTTACTATCTGCCCCATCTTCCCCTGCAACGACCAAGGGCCTGCCTGGTCTATCCTGACAACCACCAGCCGACCGCTAAGGTGCTCGCCGCCGGTGAAGAATACTAGTTTATCATTTTCCCCCCGCCCCCACCACTTGCCACCCTGCCGACCCTCCACCAATACCTCAATCTCCATGCCGAGCAAGGCAGCATTTAACTCGCCGGCAATGGCCTGCTGCTGCTGCTCAATAAAGCTCAGCCTCTCTTTTTTAATCTCTGGCGCAACGTCATCGGGCAATCTGGCCGCCACAGTTCCCGCGCGAGGCGAGTAGGTGGCCACATGTACCGACGCAAATCTTAGGTCCTTTAGAAGCTCGGCCGTATTCTTAAACTGCGCCTCTGTTTCACCAGGAAAGCCAACGATAACATCAGTGGTGATAACCACCTCCGGCATGCTATTTCTCAATGCCGCCACCAAGGCACGGTAATGCGCCACTGAATAGCCCCGATGCATGGCTTTCAAAATGTCATCGTCACCCGCCTGAACGGGCAAATTTACGCTCTGGCAGACCTTCTCCAAACTGGCCATGGCCTGGATAAGGCGGGTGTTCATGTCTTTTGGATGGTTGGTAAGAAAGCGTAAGCGCCATAGGTCGGGAAGGTCTGCCAGTTCGGCCAAAAGATTTGCTAAATCTGACCGACCCGGCAGGTCGTGCCCATAGGAGTCCACATTCTGCCCCAGAAGGGTGACCTCACGCGTGCCGCCCTCGACCAACTTCCTAACCTCTTGTACAATGTCCGCCAAGGAACGGCTTTTTTCTCTCCCGCGACGGTAAGGTACGATGCAATAGGTACAAAAGTTATCGCAACCATGGATAATAGGGACATAGGCACAAATCCCTGGCCTCTCTATCAACGCCTGGCTCCCGAGTGATACCCAGTCTGGCACCACCCCCGCCGGAAAAAAGTAGTCCACAAAAGGGAAGCGCGCCACAAGGGCAGCTGTGTCTTCCGTCACAAAGCAGCCGGTGACAGCAAGACGCATTTTCGGATGTTTGTGCTTGAGAGTCCTCATGTTAGCTAGCTTGTTAAGCACCTTGTCCTCCGCATGGCCACGCACCACACAGGTATTGAGGATAATCAAATCGGCAGCATCGGCAACTGTCGCCGGCGCATAGCCTTGACGCACAAGGGCACCTGCGAGCCGTTCAGACTCGGCACGGTTCATCTGACAACCAATGGTCCAGATAAAGTAAAACGGCATGATAGGGACTACCATTACAACCCATGCAAAAGGCGGCATACAAGCTGTTTATCATTGCCTCCCCTGCAAGCGCCTCTGCAGGCACCTATTGATACTGTACTTTACGCCTCTCGAAAAGTAAATAGCGCCATCCGCCCGCCTTGACTTGCCAATGGAATAGCGCATAATAATGACACGGGGCAGAAATGCCCAGTGAATACGTCTACCGTGTGGCGTGATAAGTAAGCGGTTTGAAGAAAGACTCCTTACCGCGAGGCAGGGAGTTTTTCTTTTATGGACAATAAAGCTATGAAACCAACCGGATTATACAAAATCACTGACGAATACATATCTCTGATTGCCAAACTAAGCGGCATTTACCAAGACCGCAAAGAACGGCCGATATATTGCTGTGTTCAGGACAAAAAGGACCCCATGGTTTTCTGGGCTATCCCGACAAGCAGCCTTTCCAATCGCTCAGAAGAAAATATTCTCGCTCATAGATATTTTGCAACTGATCCGCGATGCTCGTTATTCGTTAGTCCACAAATAACTCCAATCGGCAAGCTCCGTGATAAAGGCATCGGGGTGCAGTTCTCTAAACATGTAGTATTTGATTGTCTTGATTCCCCAACTACCAAAGCCAGTATAGTCGATCCAATGAATACAAAAAAAAGATGATAGTATTTGTTCAACCACATACTTATTATCAAGTATACCCAAACTAAGTATTGGTATTCTAAAAATATCAGTTTCTCCAACTTTTAAAACATTGCCATCCTCTAATAAATCTCCCATGGCAGGTGCCGGCCCTCCAATGCTTAACTCGCCATTGGTCATACGATATGCTCTGTAGTATTCACACAAATAACTCATTCTCTTGATATCTCTGTTGCCAGTATTCTTTAAAGTTACATCTAGAAAAATCCAAGGAGAGTTATCCATGGCTTGCCCTAGTCGCCAAGCGATTTTGACTATCTCCACAGGAGGATTTGCAAATGACGGAGAGCCGCTGCACGAAATCGTGCTAAAAAATGACACTATGAAAGCAATGAGCAAAACAACAAAAATATATGCTTTACCTTTCATTTTGAACCTTTCGCAAAAAAAATATCGGTTGTGTCCTAAAGTTTCTGTAAATTGCCCTTCAAGTTTCATCCAGTTTAGCCCACTTTCCCCGATACTTCAATAGCCACCCGTTAGGTTAATGGCGCCT
>JGI24702J35022_10000592_pt1 | contig 21989 bp, 12 predicted proteins | sample TergutTh196P4_FD_35022 | JGI IMG/M metagenome (IMG submission 35022)
ATTGGGTTTCTCTAAAAACCCAATTTTGTCATACCCGTGAAAACGGGTATCCATGCTGCTTTTAAATGTGTCCGACGATAATGACAAAAATGGATTCTCGTTTTCACGGGAATGACATCGCTTTAGACAGGTTTTTAGAGAGACCCAATTCGTAATTGTCTTTGAAAGGAGAATACAGTATGGCTTTAGTACCTGTAAAACAGATTTTAGACGAGGCGAAAAAAAGCGGTTACGGCGTAGGCGCTTACAATGTAAACAATATGGAGCAGATCCAGGCGATCATGGAAGCCGCGAAAGAAACGCAGTCTCCGGTGATAATTCAGGCAAGCAGAGGCGCTTTGAAATATTCTAATTTCACGTATTTGGGATATTTGATGAAGGCCGCCGTTATTGAAAATCCGGACATTCCCGTCGCGATGCATTTGGACCACGGCAACTCTTTAGAGTCCGCGAAAAAAGCGATAGAACTCGGTTTTTCGTCGGTAATGATAGACGGCTCTTTGATGGAGGATGGAAAAACTCCTTCGACTTACGATTACAACGTTCAGGTAACAAAATCGGTCGTCGAATACGCGCATGCCAGAGGCGTTTCGGTTGAAGCCGAAATCGGCACGCTCGGCGGAATTGAAGACGGCCACGGCGCGGATCAAATCCACTTGACCGATCCCCGGGAAGCGAAGAGTTTTGTCGAAGCTACCGGCGTTGATTCTTTGGCGATCGCCATCGGAACATCGCACGGCGCTTATAAATTTAAAGGCGCGTCAAACCTTGCTTTTGACGTTTTGAAAGAGATAAGAAGCCTTATCGATATTCCTATCGTTCTGCACGGAGCGTCGTCAGTTCCGAAAGAATTGACCGACGAAGTAAATAAATACGGAGGAAAAATGCCGGGAGCGACCGGCGTTCCAATGTCCGATTTGCAGGAAGCGATAAAGCTCGGCGTGTCAAAAATTAATGTTGATACCGACGGCAGGCTTGCCATTACCGCGGCGATCAGAAAAGTGTTTGCGGAAACGCCTGAAAAATTCGACCCGAGAGATTATTTGGCTCCCGCGAGAACGGCTTTGAAAAATCTTATCGTCACAAAAATGAAAGATTTCGGCACGGCCGGACACGCGTCGGATTACAAGCCGATGTCACTTGAAGATATGATAAGAATATATAAATAAAAGACAGGAAAGAAAGAAGATAAGACGGCGGGTAAAAATAAATATTTTTGTATTTGCAGCCGCTTATCATGATATTATCTTGATTCTTGTCTTCTAAAAAGATTGACAAGATAATATAACTCTGTTATAATCAAAGCATAAATTTGTAAAGAAGTAGAAGTTGAATATAAATTCAGGAGGGTGCAATGTCACTTTACGATGTTAAGAACGTTCAGTTGATGTCGGTTGTAAAAGTGTTCCCGATAGTGTTTGCTATCTTGGGAGCAGTGATTGGTATTTTCACATTTTTTATTTTCCCTACAGATTTGGCCGCAGGTCTTGGGTTCGGACCGAGACTTTTGTCTTGGGTGATTTTCGTAGTTCTTTACACTGTAATTATGTCTGTAGGCGCGATCGTTGTTGCTTGGCTCTATAACTTCGTCGCAAACAAGATGAATACGGGAATCGTTATTTCTTTAGAACCTAAAGAATAAGATATTTATTATTATTTTGATCTTGCCGGACATAAAATTTTTATGTCCGGCAAATTAAAATATATCCTCCAAATACTTTTTATAAGGGCTGTTAAATGAACTTAAGGCTTAAGTTCACTCTTTCGGTTTCCATTCTTTTACTTGTAGTAATTTTTTTCGTCTCATACACAATCTTTTCAGCACAAAAAAACTTTTTGACTTTACAGTTTGAGGAAGATCGCGACAGATCTTTCAAAGTCTTTTTTCATTCCTGCGAAGAAGCTTTAAAAGTCCAAGAAGACGATCAGATAAACAGTATAATTGAATCAATAGTATCGATACACAAACCGGCGATCGTGTATGCCGCGTATATTTCCCGTAAAAAAAATGTTTTTACGTCAAGAGATGATAAAAATATCGGTTCGGCTTTTACGCCGAGATTAAGAAATATATATTCGCCCCGCACGGAGCGCTATGAGTCCCTTACGGGTGAAAATGTTTGCGAGTATGCGTCTCCCATATTGATCGGCGATAAATATCTCGGCACGCTGATCGTCGGGTTTTCACAAAATTATATGGATTCGCTTGTACAGCAGGGAATATCGCTGATTTCCGGACAAATCAAAACGGTCGCTTTCATGGCGCTGATCATAGGAATACTCGGCGCTAATTTTATGGCATGGCAGCTCAGCAAGCCTATGAGGCTGCTTGCGCAAGCCGCGAAAAAGATCGGCGAAGGCGATATGAACGTAAACGTTGACGTTAAGAGAAGCGATGAGATCGGCGTTCTTGCTAAAACTTTCAATGAAATGATCGTTAAAGTTAAAGAAACGGACGAACTTAAAGACGGATTTGTTTCGAGTGTTTCGCATGAGCTCAGGTCTCCGTTGGCCGCTATAGACGGTTACTGCGATTTGCTGATGGAAGGCGTTGAAAAAAATTATTCTCCGCTGCAGCAGCTTAAAGGCCTGAAAATAGTAAAGGACGCGACGATAAGGCTTACGAATTTTATAAACAACATTCTTGATTTGGCAAAGATGAAAGCCGGAAAGTTTGAAATCAAGGCGGGACCCGTTTTTGTTGATGAAATTATAAGGGAAATAGCATTGCTTTTTGAATCTTTGGCCGTAACGCAGAACAAAAAACTTTCGTTTAATCTTCCCAACGCGATGCCGCCTATTTACGGAGACAATGAAAAAATCAAGCAGGTCATCACCAATCTTGTAAGCAATGCGTTTAAATTTACGAAAGAAGGCGACAGGATAACTTTAAGCGGAATGATTTCTCCGTCGTACGGAAACGAATTTGTCGAATTATGGGTTGCCGATACGGGAGTCGGGCTGTCAAAGCATGATACGGAGAAGGTGTTTGAGAAATTTTATCAGGTCAAAGAAGGCGAATTTAAAAAACCGAAAGGCACCGGCCTCGGTCTTTCCATAGTATATGAAATAGTAAAGCTGCACCGCGGACGAATATGGGCGGAGAGCGAATTGGGATCGGGTACGACATTTAAATTTGTTCTGCCTATAAGGAGCTGAAATCAAAACATGGCAAAAATATTGATTATTGACGATGAGCCTTTTTTGAGGGAAATGTTGAATGACATTTTGAACCTTGCCGGCTATGATGTTATCACGGCCGTTAACGGAAAGGACGGGCTTAACAAAATTTTTTCCGAAAGCCCGGATATTGTGCTTTTGGACTGCTCAATGCCCGAGATGGACGGATACGAGGTTCTTACGCAGCTTAGAAAAGAGCCGAAATTTATGAATCTTCCCGTAATAATGCTTACGGCTATCAGCGGCGAGAGCGAAGAAATAAAAGGCTTCAGCTTAGGCCTTGACGATTATATAACAAAACCGTTTAAATCGGCGGTGCTGCTTGCGCGCGTGAGGACAATATTGGAAAGAAAAAAGCTGAGCGTCGACGCGAATCCTCTTACTTCGCTTGCCGGAAACGCGGCTATAAAAGCCGAAGCCGAAAAAAGACTGCAGCTCGGCAAGCAGTTTGCTTTACTGTATATAGATATTTCAAATTTCAAAAGTTATAACGATAAATACGGTTTTCAGCGCGGCGACGACGTTATAAAATTTACGGCCGACTGTCTCTTGTCTGCCATAAAAACGGATTGCAACGAAGAAGATTTTGTCGGGCATATAGGCGGAGACGATTTTGTAATGATAACCTCTACAAAAAAAGCCGAAACGTTCGCGCGGAAATTTATTGATAAATTTGACGCCGGCATTACGGGTTTTTATGACGAAAACGACAAAAGAAACGGATATATTATGTCTGTCGACAGACAATTCAATAAAATAAATTTTCCCATAATGACGGTGTCCGTTGCCATCATAAGCACCGAAACCAGCAATTTGACTCATTTCGCGGACATTTCCAAACGCGCTGCGGAACTTAAAGCCGTGGCAAAACGCAATGAAAAAAGTTCTTATGTTTTTGAACGGAGAAAGTGAGGATAACAATGATAGAAAACAAAATTGTTGTTGTTGACGATGAGGAAAGTATAAGAAATCTCGTCAAGGATGTCTTGGAAAGAGAAAATTTTAAGGTTATAGCCTGTCAGGATACCGAAGAAGGGTATAAAAGAATATTGAAATCAAAACCGGATTTAGTTATACTAGACGTGAAGATGCCTCAAATAGGCGGCATAGAACTTTGCAGGCTTTTAAGGGAAAACGCCGAAACGAAAAATATGCCGATAATAATGCTTACCGTCGAGTCGTCTGAAACCGATAAAATTATAGGGTTCGGCGTGGGGGCGGACGATTACGTAACAAAACCTTTCGGCAATAAAGAATTTGTCGCGAGGGTAAAGTCTCTGCTCAGAAGAACCGGCCGTAAGAATGAATCCAATATACTCGAGTGCGACGGGCTTGTCATGAATCTTGATTCGCGTACGGTCACGGTCAATAAAAGAGGGGTTACTCTTCGTCCGAAAGAGTTCGATTTGCTTCACACTTTTTTGCTGAGGCCGAACTTTGTTTTAAACAGAGATTTTATTTTGGAAAACGTTTTTGAATACAATGTCGCCATTACCACGAGAACGATCGATACGCATATTAAAAATTTAAGACAGGCTTTAGGCCAGTGGAGCAAGAGGATAGAGACTGTTTTCGGAAGAGGTTTTAAATTTGTCCCGGATCAAAACAGCAAAAAAAAGTGATGCGCAGTCAATTCAAAACAAGGACGATCTCAGTAAATACGATCCCCTTGTTTTTGCCATTGCCAGGAAGTACGGCTCTTTTTTTCCGTATATGGAATTTGACGAGCTTGTCGCAGAGGGAAGGCTCGGTTTGTTTGAAGCTTCGCTGAAATATAAGAATGATAAAAACACGGCCTTTTCCACATACGCGTGGTTTTGGGTAATAAAAAATATGCAGAATTATATTTCGAAAAATGTTAATATAATTGAAACTCCGCAAAATGTAAAAAATACTTTGTCGGAAATAAAAAAGATAATTGATGAAAATACAAAATCAGGCAAAAACATTTCCCTTGAAAAAATCGCGAAAATACTCGGTATAAATGTTTCCGAAGTGTCGGATGCGTTGGCGATGTCCAGAAATGTTTCAAACGCGGTTTCTCTGGATAAGGAAGTTGACTCCGGAGAACATACGAGATATTTTGTCGATTCCGTGGAAGATAAGTCCCAGCCTGAAATATTTGATACAATAGTACAAAACGCCGACAGCGAAATGCTTTCTGAAATGATTTCAAAACTTTCTGAAAAAGAAAAAGCCGTATTGTCTTTCAGATTCGCGCTTGGCGGATGCGCCGGCAAAAAAATGTCGATAAAAGATATCGCGGAAGAGTTGGATATATCCGTATCAAAAGTCAAAGATTTGGAAAATTCCGCTTTACTAAAATTAAAAGGTATGATAAAAGATACTAACGAATAACGGAAGGCGATAGGCTGTGTGAACACGCTCTAATTCCCCTTTGCCCGCGAAGGGGCGGATGCAGGCCGAAGCGGTTGTTGTTGGTCGGTTAATATTTGCGCTTCAAGGAATAATTCTAAATGAATAAAAAAATTATATCTCTGCTTCTTGCGTTTTTTCTTGTTTCAAATGCAATTTCTTTTGTTTTTGCCGATGCCGGCATTACTGCCGGACAAATACTTTCATATAATCCGAATCCCGTTACCGGCGCTTTAGGCGATGCCGGTATTGCCTTAAGATCCGATAAGGCGGCCTCTGCCGTATTAAACCCCGCGGCAACTTTAGATACCTATAGAATAGTAGCGTCTGCCAGCTATTCGTCTTTGTTCGGCATAATACAATATAATTATTTGGGCGTTCAATTCCCTACGGAGATAGGAAATTTCGGTTTATCTTTCATGTATGCAGGATACGGCGACATGGATTATTATTATGCCGACGGCTCTTCTCTGAAAATGAACAGCACCAACGATATGGCGTTTGTTTTGAATTATTCGCTTCCGATCAAAAAGAGCATCCCGCTTGAAGTTGATTACGGCGGCGTAGGCATGAACTTAAAAGTTTTGAGATCGTCGCTCGGCGATTATACGACTGAAGCTTTCGCAGTGGATATCGGAGGAATTTTAACTTTGCCCGCAGTTGACAATATTTCGCTTGCCGCCGTTTACAGAAACCTTGGCACTAAACCCAAGTTTGTTAAAACGGCTTATGATCTTCCCGAAGCTTTTGCGGCCGGCCTGCTCTATAGAGAAAAAAACTTCTACAATTTAAACATTATTCTCGATTATAACGCGCAGATGTACTCCGGAAACTACTTTTCCGCAGGTGCGTCGATAACTCCGGTTTATTTTCTCACTTTCAGAGGCGGCGTGAAACTTGCCGATAAATCTCTTAACAGCGACTTAAGGCTCGGCATGAGTTTTGATTTTCAGAGTTTTGCGTTTGACTATTCATACACTCCGTCATCCGAACTTAACGGAACCCATAATTTTAATTTGAGCTGCGCCGTCGGAAAATTTACAAGCCAGCAGACCGCTTACGATTATTATATGCAGAATCATTTCAGGACGGCCGTAGAATCTTATTTTAGAAAAGATTATATCACGGCGCGAAATCAGTTTGACGAAATTCTTGCCGTTTATCCCGAACACAGACCGTCGCAAAAATATTTACAGAAAATCATCGACGATCTTGCGGACATAGATATGTATAATGCAAGACGGGTAAACGAATACATGAGAAAAGCGGAATCCGCTCTTGATAAAGGCAACGTGACGAAATCCGCGAAAAATTACAGTAAAGTTTTAGAAATCGACCCTGAAAATACCTTGGCAAAAACCGGAATAGAAAGAGTTAATCTGTATTCGGAAGAAGTCGAAATAGTAAGAGAAAGACAGAAAAACAGCGAGGAAATTCAGTATTTGTGGGCAAGATATCAGAATTTTTACGCGCAGGGCGAGCTTGTAAGAGCTAAAGAAGCATTGAACTTTATTTTGGACATTGATCCGCCGAACGAGTCTGCCAAAGACGCCATGGTATCGGTAGACAGCCAGCTTTCAAAAATCGCTTCGGATAAAGTGGCGGAAATGTACGGTCAGGGAATGGATCTGTTTAATCAGGGGAAATTTCAGGAAGCTATAAGATACTTTGAAGCTATTGTTATTGCCGCGCCGCACAGAAGAGACGCGCAGGAACTTATCGCAAAAGCCGAAAGCAACATAAAACAAATACTTGAATACGAAGAGCAGAGAAAAATTATTGAGCAGCAGGACAAAGTCAGAGGAGAACTTTCCCGCAACTTTGAAACGGCTTTAAAATTTTACGAGAGAAACAGGCTTGAAGAAGCCGTCAAATACTTTAGAAGAAGCAAGGATCTTGCCGATAAGTACAGATTTGAGGATTATTCTAAAAATGCTCAAACATATATTACAAAAATCAGTTATGATCTTTCGGAAACTCATTACAGAAAAGGTTTTGAACATTTTAGAAAAAATAATTTTGAAGCTGCCGCAAAGGAATATAAAACGGCTTTGAGTTATAATCCGCATAACACTTCTGCTGCATTTGAACTTGAAAGGGTTGCCGGAGACGTGGCCCAAAAGTATTATGAAGAAGGAATGACATTATACAGTAAAGGCGAGTTTGAAAAGGCCAGAGAATATTTAAAAAAGGCGCTTTACTTCAAACCGGACAAAACTGAAGCCAAAAGAGCTTTGGAGAAAATGCAGTAACGGCGGTTGGTTAACAGATTGTGTTTATATGTATGGTTAGGAGCAGACATCATGATAAAAAAAATGATAATTTTTTTCACATTCAGTTTTTTATTTTTCGCTTTGCCTGTCCCGGCGCAGGCCGCAAGAGCGTTTCCTAATCCGTGGATACCCGACAGCAAGTCTAACGCTAATGTGCACGGTACATACAATGACGGCATTACAATTGACGGACTTTCAATTTCCGGCGGAACAATAAATATCCATAATGCGACAGGCGAATTAGTCAGGAAAGTCCAGTGGTCTGCCGGACAAGACAGAGGAAAGTGGGACGGAAAAAACGACAGAGGCGAATATGTTGCCAGCGGCGTATATATATGGGTAGTAAAAGACGGCGGCACCAAATCCGGAAAAGTTGTCGTAATAAGATAAATATTGAAAAAATCTTCATAATGAAGTATAAATTATATGGAAAGACAATAAAATGCGCATGTCAATTTTTACAAATATTTTACAAATACTTTTACTGTTTTTCAAAGCGGATAAGTATAATGATAGCGTAGTCAAATACAATTAAAAGGAGGTAAAGTCGTAGTGAACGCAGTACAAAAAATAAAAATGGAGGGTGTCATGAGAAAAAAATTAATGTCGTGCATCGTGGCTTTTATGTTTATGATGTCGATCGGAACAAATGCTCTTATCGCAGCGGAGTCGGCTGTAAGTAATGGCGGCTCAGCTGATTCATCAGTTTTGGGTGATACCGCGAAAACGGTAGACATTGTACCGGACAGAGTGTCTTTGGAAGGTATGAGCAGCAATGAAGAGATCAACAAAATCTATTCAAGATTTACGAATGTTTTCAACTATTCGGCCGGAGTTTTAATAAGCGTTGTGGGAGCTGACGGCGGATTTACTCTTTTTGAAGGCGGAGCCTTCAGAGCCAGCTTTACGCAAAATGAAAACGGAACTTATTCTATTTCGGCTTTTGGTTTCAGACCTGGAGATATTGATATAATTGAAGGTATGCCGGGAGTGGGCGGACAGAAGATTATGAACTTCTTTGTGTCAATACTCGGCGAAGATGCTGCAAAAAAATTGCTCCAGGTTGAAACGCCGGAATTTGATTCTGACGGCAACTTAAAAGTTTATGAAAGTGCTGAGGATTATGCTAACAGACCTATTGTAGCGAGAGATGTTGCATGGCTTGGCGTTCTTTATGATCATTTAAAGAAAGGAATTAATTACGGCGCAACAATAGATTTTCAGGCTGCAGGAGGCGCTGAATTAACATTATCAATAAATGGTCAGCCCAGATTGGTATACGGCGCGCAGGGAGATGCGGATAATAATCCTGTTGTAAAGAAAGAATATATATATAATGGAGCAGGTTTCCTCTTTGAGATTAGAGAGCTTAGCTACAAACTTGATCTTGATTCTTTAGGGGACGGTTACGAGAATGTAAAAAAAGAAAATGAAAATAAATCGCTTAATGAGGATGAGAAAATGTCCTTGTATGCGCAAACCGATGGTACTGCAAAATTTACCAAAACGTATACTTCTACGCGTTTTAATGCTTTTGGTCAGCCTGCATACACCGCGGATGCAGAGGGACATATCCTTTCTCAGTTTTTCTATTCTTCAACCGGTTCGATGCAGTCTATGTTAGACTTGCAAACAAACCAGAGAAGCTATTTTCTTAACGGGCAGTTTGATTTTGCAGTCAATGCCGAAGGTTCTATAATTACAAAAGCGTTCAGATTCCAGAACGGTTTGACTGACTGTATGATAAATTATAACGATGGTATTGCAACACAAATGACGGTTTTTTATAATAATCAGCCTGCAATTACAATAAGTATGGCTGGCAGTAAGGATGAAGGTTTCCCGATTTTGAGCGCAAATGATGCAAGGGAACTTTACAGAGCTTTGAAAGATCCTACGATGAACGGCTTAAATGAGTGGATTAACAAATTTATTACCAATCCTGTGGCTAGAGATGCTTTCATGGAAATGGTGAATAATGCAGTAAAGGAATTGGATGAGTTGGAATTGTATGAAATTGATAAGGATGGAAATGAAACAAAAAATAGGATAGAAAATTCTCACGATTTAAATGTTAAGTATGCTACTATAAATACTTTGATAGCGAAATTCGGTGTTACTTATTTTGCGGTATACGCTCAGGATTTAAGCAATCAGGCTCTTTTGAGAGTGCTCGGACTTGACAAAGCGTTTGAAGTAGCTTTGATGAAGAAAGAAGAAAAAGAAGCTGAAGAGACACTTAAGGAACTTGCAACGCAAGAAAAAGAAATGGAAGAATTGTTGAAGAAAATCAAGGCAGCTGATCCGGAACAGGGGCAGAAGCTTGAAGATTTAGACAAAGATAAAGATAAAACAGGAGAAGACAAAATAGATGCTGCCAGCCTTACTGACGATGAACGTAAGTATTATAATTGGAAAACGGCTAAGGTTGAAGCGACAAATGCTAAAAATAGAAATAATGCCGACAATCGCAAGGCGGCCGCTAAATCAATAGAGAAAGCATTGCAGATTATGATGCAGTTTAATAACGGAGCTTCACAGGTGATGAATGCGTCATTCTCAGTAAGCGAGAGCGAGTTTGACACATACAGATATATTGATAATGCGACAGGAAAAGAGATAACGTCACAGGAAGCGACTGAAAGGCTGCATAGAGAAAATCAGACAAATGGATCAGGGAATTCAAGCACAACGACGACACATACGGAATCAATTACAGAAATAAAGAAGAATACTCACAAAACAAATTTGTCCGTTAATCTCAGCATAATGTCCAGCAATCAGGTGAAAGTCGGTTATACTGCCACTCATTGCATTGCCACTAAGATAACCGAAACAGAAACTATACATAATAATACTTGGGTTGAAACAAACCGCTATAATTCTGACCCTGTTGTTATCGGAGAACAAGGCGGTTTTGTAGGAGCTGACGGGTTGCCGTTGACAAATGCGGACGGAACGCCTATGACAGATGAGCAGATAGCGCAGTATATAGCTGATGGCGGCGTAGTATATGTGTCCGTTAAAGCAACCGATGTCAACATAATGGACGGTCAGGGATTCCAGGCAGTTGACGGCGAAGAAATACTTGTTCAAGTAACTGATGTTGATGTGTTTAGAGAATTAGCTGCAAATGTAGGCAAACAAGTAATGTTGATGGGTGATGTGAGAAGTGATGTCAACGGTAAAAAGGCAATGGTAATGAATCTTAATTACGGCGGCGGGTTCAAGACTGGCGAAGCGAACATAGCATCAATGAAAAATGAGATCATTGCATTGGAAGGCGCTGTAACTCCGGAGTTGTTAAGTCTTATCGCAAATGATAAGAAGAACGGAATGACCACAGATGAGATCATTGAAAAATACGGTTGGGTAGCAAGCAATAGCTCTGATAATTCATGGCTCAGAGGCATATCCGGAAGTGTGGATGCTAAATGGGATATGTTGGTTATGAATGCCAATTCAGGAGGAAATCTTGAGAAGACGCCCAGAGTATTGTTACAGTTAATGGCTACAGTGATGACATTGTTTTAAAATTAGTTAAAAAAAAAGCGAGCTGGATGTTTTCAGCTCGCTTTTTTTGTTGCAAAAAAAGTAAAAAAAAGCTAGAATTTTAAAGAAGTTTTACTAATTGCGTTAAAAAATAATTGGAGGCAGTATGGAACCTATCGGATCTGCAGGAAAAAGTAAGACAAAATGGATTATATTCGGAGCGATTATTGCAGTTCTTGCTATTTTAGTCTTAGTCGGTCCCATACTTTTTGCAAAATATATGAAACATAAATATATAACAAAATATTCAAAAATAGTAAGAAGCGAACTTATGATAAAAGTCAAAGGCGTCGTAAAGTTAACTTCCGACGAAAAATCAGTTTATCTCATCGGAGAAAACGGTCTTTTTTATGTTCTGTTCGGTGAACAGGAAAGCGAACTTATGAAAAATGTCGAGAAAGAAGCGACCGTTTTTGGAAATATTTATGAACCTTTAAAAGATGAAACAATTGAAGGAAATCCGGTAAGGATGCGTATCAATGTTGTCAACATGGGATTTCCTAATTTGGAAAATGTTCAACTAAACCAAAATAAAAGTTAAGTAATTATATTAAGAAATACTGTTGTTTTTACAATAAAATTTGATTTTATAATTTACAAAAAATTCACATATTTTTCAGTCAATTTTTAGCTCCGGTTTGTATAATTTAACTACAACGGAGGGTACCATGAAAAAAATAAATGTAATTTTATTATCAATGATTTTTACGGCGGGTACGCTTAATGCCTCTTTCATGCAGGGGCCTAATCCATATGCTATGTTGCCGGAAGGAAAGTCAGTGCATGATTTGCAAGGCTGGGCTACGCCAAGCAGAAGCGTGAACGTAATGCCGGGAAGACCTTTTCGCGCCTCGGACGCTTCCGGTACACAATTATATTATACTCCTTCGGGCAAACTTGCCGTTAGTATTTCTAAAGACGGAAGTACGACTTTTGCATTGGGAGATGTGATAAAAACCAGAAATAGAGACGGCGATCTTACAAGCATCTCCAAAACCATCAAAGGTACAAATATGGTCGAAGTTACAAATGAGTTTGGAGAGGTATTATATTATAAAGAGCTTGGCCGCGGCGGTAAGACGGTAGCTACATATGATAAAGACAGAAATCTTACGACAACTTACAACTATAACAAATACGGGAAAGGATTAACATCAATTGTCAATGAAATGACAAAAGGAATGGTAGTTTTTGATGAAAAGACGGGACTGGCAATGTATGATCTTGACTTTGAAGGTTTCCGCGTAGGAAAATATATTTACGATGATAAAAACAGATTGATGGAAAAAATAGACGCATATGGAAATGTGTCTTATTTTGACGGTAACGGCGCTATAACGCATACAATGGACAAAGACGGCGTTATTATGTCAAGATATAATTATAAATACGCCGACGATGGCGGTTATATTCTTGAAAGCGTTGTAAATCCGAGAACAAATGATATAACATATTTTGATGAAACCGGAAAACAGACGGTGACTAAAAATAGCGAAGGCGCGGTCGTTGCGGATTATTTATGGAGGGGTTCTACTCTTGTCGCTACATTTGACAGACAAAGTGAGCAGACGACATGGTATTCTTATGACGGGAAGACAATGTACACGACTTTTAATGACGAACTTATAAGTAAGAATTTATATTATAAAGGCCAGCTTGTCGGCGTTTGGGATGTGAAAACAAATCAGGTTACGGTTTTGCAAAATGAAAGAAGGGAAGTTGTGATCCAGCTTGGAGATTTTTCTACCGTAGCGTCCGAATTGACTACTTTGGTGCGTTGCATTGATGAACTTGGGACTACAACAGTGCTGAGGCTTAAAGATTTTCAAGACAATAGCAATTTAGGAAAAGTATATACGAAGATTGAAGAATTTAACGCATATGTTTTGAAGACTGATGACAACGGCCATAATATTGTTGAATATGACCCCGTAATAGAACCTACTGCCGAAATGATAAAGAAGTGGCTTGACGCCGGATTAATAGATAAAAAATATTTGTTTAACGCTTTATAAATTTGAAAGTATGTATATAAAAACATGCTTTTATAAAAAATATGAAAAAGAAACGGATGGATTTAAACTGTGGCGTTGGTTTATTTCGGGCGTCGGTTTATAAAATCGTTGCCGCGGGTGTTTTTTTTGCCGTTTTAGCTAATGTCGTTAACCTCGGGGCATTCTACAGAGGGAATTCCATAGAATTAAATACCGCCGCTCTTATTCAATCGTCGGAACTGAGTAAAGTTTTTAATAAAATAAATTTGCCGGCAAAAGCTGCGGGCGGTTTATTTAAAATGGAAAAAGCTGCCGGCGGGAATGAATCTGAGAGTATTATAAATAATGATAAAGTAGCGGTAATCCTTCAGCATAATAAAAAGTTTTCTGCCGAAATAAGCAAGAAAAACGCGTACATACCGGTTAACGAATTAAAAATTTTAAATGTAATTCCTATTGATACAGGGCAAGAAGGCGAATCGCCCCCAGGGTATTATTTGTTATTTTTCAATAATGTTATAATGATATTATTGCTGATTTTATTATTGGCGGCAGTATTGCCGCGGGGTATTTCCGTAAAAAACAGAAAAAATATAAATATATTTATGCATCCCGTCTTTATGTAAAAATAAAGACGGGATTTTCCATTATTATGGAAAACGGAGGACTATATGAAAATAATTAATCTTATCGGAGGAGCGAAGTACCGACTGAAAGAAGTTTTTTCTTCAGCCGGCGCGTGGTTTGCCGCGTTAAATCCCGTAAAGGTAACGGCGCTGATCGTGATCAATTGTTTTCTTTTAACTTCCGTTTACGGGCAGGGAGTCGCGGCCTTAATTGAAGATTCGCGCGAGAATCGGCAGTTTAACCAGATTTTTGAAGATTTTACATTGCCGTATTCATACGGAAAAATAACTTCTTCCAGCTTTTCTGGAAGCGACACCGTTGTAATAAATATTCAGGATTTGCATTCCCATGCCGGAGTTCAAAAAAATATAAGTAAAATTATTGAAACTTTCGATAAAAAATTCGGAGTAAGTAAAGTTTATCTTGAAGGCGCGTACGGAGAAGTAGACACTTCGTGGCTGACTGCAGTAAGCAATACGGAACTCGGAAACAAGATATTGGACGCCATGCTTGAAAGCGGAAGACTTACCGGAGCCGAGTATTATTCGGCTGTAAGCGGCCGTCCCAACGTTATAAAAGGTTTGGAAAATAAAGATGAATATCTTCAAAATTTAAAGAGATTCGGATCTCTTTTGGAAAGCCAAAGCGATATAAACATGGTTTTAGACAGCATGTCCGAAGATATGCAAAGGCTAAAATCAATATACCATAACAGACAACAGAAAAAGATTGATGAACTTTCCATGCAGTACGGCAAAGGACAGATAGAACCGAGAAGATACTTTGCGCTTTTATACAGACATACGGATAAGCTTGGCATAGATATAGAAAAATATGAGAATATTAACGCATACAAAGAGCTCTTGGCCGTCGAAAAAAGACTTGATTATAAAAGAGTTTCCGTAGAGCTGAACGCTTTTGTATTAAAATTGAAAGAATTTCTTCCGTTTTCCGCGTATAAAATGATTTTGGACAGCACCAACAATTTTTCCGAAGCCGACAAACTGTACATATACCTCATGAAAATTTCTAAAGAATATGACCTTGATCTTCAAATCAATTATTCTCATCTGTATCAATTTTTTAATTATATAGAGCTCAGCCAGAAAATCAACCCCTTGGAATTGATCAAAGAGGAGCAGAAGCTTACCGAAGAAATAAACGATAGATTTTCGACTAATGCAAGCGAAAGGGAAGTGGTGTTTTTGACGGGTTTCCATAAATATTACAGGGACTTTTTATCAAGCAAAATAACTTCCGACGATTATGCGTACTATGAAGCAAATAAAGATGAGTTCAAAAGGATGTGGGTAAAATATATAGACAACAAAAAGCTTGCCATGCTTAGCGAGTACGAAAATCTTGCGGAAGATTTTTATACCGTTAATATGGACAGAAATAAATATTTCTTTGACAATATAGACGGCTTGGAAAATGCCGGAAATACGGCGTCTTCATATGGGCAGGACAGCGCGGAAAAAATAATCAACAGCCTTAAAGACGCTAAAAACATATATGCGGTGGTAACCGGAGGTTTCCATACGCAGGGCGTTTCGGATTATCTTGCCGCTCACGGAATATCGACGATAGTGATAACCCCGAATGTTGCCGACGGCCTCGAGTTTGCCGAAGAAAAATATTATCAGATCGCAAAAGAACAAAGCAAAGTATTGTTTAACGCTTTGGCTCCTCTGAATATAACACAGTTTCTGCTGGATGCTCTTAAAATTGATGACGGTGTCAGGACGGCGGCGGACGCTTATTCGGCTTTAGCAAACGCGCTTGCAGGGAAAGACTCGCTGGATGAGAATAATATCAGTGAGATTAAAACAAAACTGAATACTCTGTTAAAGGCGATTCAGAATGCTCAGAACATTGACTCATCAAAATTAAATGATGAGGAGAGGGAGCGTATATCCAAAATAATGGAAGTAAGAGAAGTAGAAATGTATTACAGCAGTTCGGACGATAATATAATATTGAATATAGACAGAGAAAAAAAAATAGACGGCAAAATAAAAACAGATTCTTCCTTTTATGTTTATGACAAAGACAATAAAAAATTTGTCGGTATAAAAGAAGCGCCGCGCGAGAAGTCGGTTAAAAGCGGAAGACCTATAAGAATTGTTTCTTCGGCAGTTTTTGCAGTTTTAGTTGCTACTGCTCTGTTTGCTTCTTCGGTAGCATTTCCGGTGTTGCCGATCGTTGTAGGATTGGCGGCATTGATACCAGGCAGTTTCTTCGGATTTTCGGTTTATGAAGCTTATCAAATAAAAAGAGATAACGAAATAGCTAAATCTTCTATGGTCGAAAGCGATGTTGAAAGAGAGGAGCTTAGACTGTTGGAGAAAATGAGAGACGTATTGCCTCATGATTTGTATTCCAGACTTTTGTCAAGAATGATAAAACCTCAGTTTCCAATCAGCAGATTTGAGGCTCTTTCCGCAGCTGCATCTGATATTGAAACTTTGATGTATGATTCCGACAAATTAATAAGATCTGCTGCCAATACTTCCGAAAAAAAAGAAACAAGAAGAAAAAAACTTATGGGAAATGCCGCTTCAAAAAGAGCGCAAGCTGACGAAATTTTGAAGGAAATAAACATTGATTACGATTTAAATATAGAAAATCTCGGAGAACTGCAGAATTACCTGTCTGATATGCTGTCCGAAGGCGTTGACGATGAAGAAATGGCAATGTATTTTGGAAGTGCTGGTGATGAAGAAACGGAAGGAAAAAAAGCGATACATTTAAATTACCGCCTGCTCAATGACATGTTTTTTAAGAATGCTGATAAAGTAACAAATAAAAGGCTTCTTGAGGTATTCGTAAGACATGAACTTAGGCATGCTGATTATGCCGAGAAAGCCAGATCAGGCGCTTCTTTTGCGAAGTTTGTTACGGCGCTTCCATGGCTTGAAGAATTGGTCGTATCAGCAGGAGATTTGCCGAGCTTTATATCTACGTTTACGGCTCCGTTGAAAAACTGGTTTGCTTCTTTAAGAAGCGGTTTTTCGGAATTTCTGTTCGGAGTTTTGGCAGGTTTAGCTAAGCGCACAGTAGGGGCAGCAATAAGTGAAAATGATAAACAGAAAATAAAACAAGCTTGGGAAGATTTAGATAGAGCGTATGAACAGATAATTCTTGACCGATTTGGTACGGAAGTAGACGGACGTATAATTAATAGAGAAGAGTTAATAGGAGAAAATAGCCAGACTGCTCGTCAGCTGAAAGCATCTGACGATGTAGCATGGCTAAGTTATATAGAAGTTGTGCCTACCAGCGGCGGTAAGAGCAATATCGGAGATTTAGCGTCTGCTAAAATTTTAGCAGCGGAAGCTATTTTAGGACGCAATGCAGGTATTTTTTATTCTTCGGCAAAAGAAAATCTTATTATAAGGGATTTAGAAAATAGAGCCAAATTTTTAAATAGCCCAGAAATTCTTCGTATATTGAAAAAAAATGGCGTTAGTACTCAAGAGGTTCAAGGTGCTGAAGACGGTCAAGGGATTTTGCTTGGTTATTTAAGACCAAGTATAGAACAAGCTGTTGCATATGCCGCGGATGGAAGTAAGGTCGAAGCTCTAAAGTCGGATTTGTATAAAAACGCCCATATTGTCGGCGCGGGATATAGCACAGGCGTTTGGGATTATGAAGATACGATGTTTCCTAAAGATGGATTTGTAGGACAAGACGCTAAACAAAGAATTGCAATGTTTGACGAAGCCCATACATTGATTGATGCGTTAAAGCAGTCTTATGTAAAATCAAGCGGAAAATTAAAAAGGCCGGGACTGATTGCTTTTCAAAGAGAAGTTCTGGACTTTGTTGATGCTGCCAGTTTGAAAAAAGGCGATAACAAAGATAACAAAGATTATACAATAGAAGGCTCAAGAGCAAAACTCTCGGATACAGCGAATAGAAGATTAAGAAGCGAGTATAAAAAAGCTGCTTTTAGAACGGAAGCGTTTACGGAACAGGATTTTATAGAACAAGTTGAAAATTTCTTGTCTGCAAGGTTTGCGATAAATTTAGATGAAGATTATTCTTTAGATACAGGCAAAGTCTTTAAAATAGGAAGTAAATATTTGACTGTCAGGAAAACTGAAAGAGATTCTGATGATTTGTTTGGCGTTATTGAGTTTGAGGGCGAAACTTTGACTTTCCCTATTGAATTCCCTGAGGGCGCGCCAATAAGTTATGATCAATTGAATGAGAAAATAATAGAGGATAACCTTCACATATTGATTTATTATCTTAATCACTTTTCAAAGGATAAAGAAGAGTCAGTATCAAAAGAAATAGAAAAATTTATTACAAGTATTGGTAGTATCAATGAAAAAGAAAAAAGTGTTGTTATTGTTGTTGATAAAAAAACGCGTGTTTCCGAAATAGCTGCGCAAAAAGACTATGTAAGGTTAATAGATACGACATCGGGACAATCCAGCGCTTCAAGCGTATGGGGCAGAGGCTTGCAGTCTGCGGTTGAACTTGTCCTTGAAAAAGATAATAAAGCAAATTTTTACGGGCAATATTCCCAAGAAACATCTGTTGAAAGCAAGTATTCTTTGAAAAATTGGTTAAAAACTTTTGTCGGCATAACTGGTTTTACAGGGACACCTATGACGCAAGCGTTTAATAGAAGTTTAAAGGGGATATTCAGCGGATTTAAATATGCTGATCCTGATTCTCAATACGGCGCTTCACCTACAAGAGCAGGTCCTGAAATTTTTGATACGCATGGCGAACGCAGAAATGCGGTTCTTGAAGATGCATCAAGATACAGAATTGCGGCAATGAGAGCGGGCGTTGTGCCTAATGTTTTGGCTATTTTTGATTCTGTTGACGAAGTGGCAAAAGCGAAAAGCGAGCTTAGCGTCGGTTTTTCAATAAGAGATGATTTGGTTATAACTATTGACGGTGCTAATGATAGCGATGATGATATAGTTAAAAAATTGGCCGTTATTGAGCAAAATCCCCAAGCAGGGTACATAGTGCTTGCGACAAATATAGTGTCTATAGGAGTGGATGTGCCTGTGTATGCAGTTCTTAATGCCGCTGCAGAAAAACAGGATGCGGAAGCAAAAAAACAATTAAGAGATAGAACCGCAAGAATTTCAAAAGGCATCAAAAACGTAGGTATTTCAAAAGATTATTACAGCATGGAAGGGATAGAAGAAAATGATTATACGAAACCTATTATTGCTAAATTGAGAGCTCAATCTTCAAAAACAAAAAAAGCACGTTTTATAGACGGCGGAAGATTTGAGTTAGACGGAGATGGCGCTCTTTTGTCAAACGATGATAAAACTTTAAATCAGGATGCTGAAAAATATAGAGAATTGTTTGAATCTTTGCTAATTGACAATGATAGAGATAAGCTTTCGGAGTCCGGAGTGGATGTCGCGGATTATCTTACGGCTGTACTTTCCGAACAAAGCTTGCAGTCTTCCGAAAATATGGCTGCAAGCGCCGAAAGAGATGCCCGTATTTTAGATCAATTTTCGGCAGAAGCGAAATTATTCCAAACTAATTCCTGGCAAGTTAAATATTTCGGTAAAAATTTGTCGGACTCCGATTATGAAAAAATCGGAGAACTATTAGCTTCTTCAGCTTCACAAGAAGGTAAAATATCAGCTTCACAAGAAAGTAAAATAGCGGAAGGTAAAGAGTATATTGAAAATATCAGGCAGCAAATTTATGATGAAATAATCGCTGCGAAAAATTTATATTTATCAACCGATGAAGATTTTGATGCTTCTATAAATTATGGAGTTTTTAAGAATTCAATAGCGTCATTCTTATTAGGTTCTGTTGAAATAACCGCGGATACGGAAAAAATTATAAATAAATATAGATTATTTGACAATGCGGCGGCTAAAATTGCGGCTAAATCGCTGAAAAGTTTGCAAGTTGGGCAAGATGATAAAGTTTTACAGTTATTAAAAGTTCTAAATATTTCCCAATCTAAGGTAAATTCTTCTTATGTAAAAAATCCTATTAAAAGAGCCATACATTCTGCTTATTCGGTTTTTTTAAACGCTTTAAGTAAGTTTTTCCCGATGGGAATAAATATGTTGGTCGGCGGAAGCATAGTCGGCTTATTATTTGCGTCGCTTTCAATGTCGGGCTTTCTGGGATCTGTTTTAGCTGGCATTGCAATGCCTATAATGGCTATTACCGGTTTTTTTACGGCTATGCCTTTAGTCGCTCTTGTAGCTTTAGGGGTTGCTTTAATTGCCGGAATCATTATTTTAAGCGGATATGTAAAAAAAATTCAGGAAGGCATATCTGCCCAAGATGCTCAAAGTATAGCCGAGTACAAGGTTAGCGGCGATTCCAAATTAGCAAAAACCGCAACTTCAGCAACAATTAATAAAATATTGTTATCTCTGTCAAAAATGCCCGTATATATGGGATTATTGTCTATTGTTGCGGGCGTATTAACAGGCGGAGCGCCATTGGTTGCCGCGGGAGTGTTATTTGCGATTGTAGGAGTTGTTTCTTCGGTAGCGCTGATAGTTAAAAATCGTAGTGTTTTAGAAAATAAAAAAGTGACGCTGGAAACCGTAAAAAGTTCAAAGAAAAATAGTTTTGGTCTTGGTCTTGCAGCAGGAGTTGCGGCTATTATTCCTATTGCCATTTTTGGCATTTCTATTTTTCCTGTTTTAGCGGCTTTTGGAATTTTTGCCGTGTTTTTAGGAATTAAATATATAAGCGATAAAATTGCAGGAAACGGTTTAGGCTTCAAAGAATATTTTAAATCTGTGGATACGCTGATAACTGCAGGCGGAGCAGTATTGTCAGCTGCGGTTGGCAGTCTTATATTATTTAAAGTTATTGTGTTAAGCGCTGTCGTAGTTTCGGCTGCCGCAAGCGGTATTTTATTAGCATTAATTGGTCTTGGAGTTGTAGGATATATAATTTATACAATTTATAAATCCAAGTCAGACAGTCCTTTAGTCGCAAAGTTTAAATCTGTTGTAGAAGAAAATTCTTTATTTAACAAAATAAAATCGTCTAAATTAGTTAGATTTCTTAAACCTGTTACAGCGTCAGCTTTTGGTATTGCCATTACATACGGGGTTATGCTTTTTTCAGGATTTGCGGCAATAGGATTGCCTTCAATATTAGTTGCAGTTGTAATAGGCCTGATTTTTACAGGATTGGCAAGTAATGCTAAAACAAAAAAAGCGTCTATGTACACAGCTACCATTTTAAGCATATCATTGACTGTGATGCACAAAACCACCAACATTGCTTACGCAGAGGAAGATACTTCAACTGAAACGGAGCAGACGCAGCAAGAAGCGCCGGAAGTTCAGCAACAGCAACCGGAGCAGACGCAGCAGCAAGCGCCGGAAGTTCAGCAACAGCAACCGGAGCAGACGCAGCAGCAAGCTGATGTGCAAGAACTTCAGAGTGCCGAAGCGGCCGTAGAAGTTATTGAAGAAGAAAAGGCTCCTGATGTTGATCCTGCCGAAGAAGAAGCGAGAGAACTTGACGAAGCTTTCAACGAATTAAAAGCAAGAATAAATCGTACCGGATATAGCGATTATTTTCCATCAGATGATCAATTGAAAACGATGCTTAAGAATAGCGGATTTAATGTGGATACGGTATTTAACAATACTGATAGGGATGCAAAAGCAGCGTATGACAAAGCCAATGCAACTGCTGAATCTGAAACACCGCAAACATCCGCTGAAGGAACGCCAACACAAGCGCCGACAGAAACGTCTGCGGCCCCTGCGCCTACTGAAGAAGTGCCTGCTACTCCTGCACAGACCGAAACACCGGTAGCAACGCCTGAGTCAACGGAAACGCCAACAGAAGAATCTGAAGGTTTGACTGCTGAAGAAACTGGAGGAGATATAAGGTTAACCGCGGATCAGGTGCCGTCAGAGCTTAGAGCGATAGCAGGAAACAATGATGTATATAAAGAAGCCGGCACAGATTATCTATATGTATTAAGCAATAGCAATGA
>JGI24702J35022_10000593_pt1 | contig 21967 bp, 12 predicted proteins | sample TergutTh196P4_FD_35022 | JGI IMG/M metagenome (IMG submission 35022)
CATCCGCAGGTTGAAACCTGCGGTTAGTAAAGTGTCGTCCCTGCGGGACTGGGTGACGAGCATCGGCAAAATGACGTACTTGGATTTCCATTTCAGGTAGACATTCACCAAGACATCATCGGCAACCGTCCGGAGAAAGTTGATAAATGGTTGGTGCGCTTGTGTGTTCATATTTGTAAAAAATGAACGATGTTATTTCAGTTTGATAATTTCGCTGCCGGCTAACAAGAAGGCGCCTGTACCGTACACTTCCCAACTGTCGGCGCTAAAGTTTCGGCGAGGGTCGGCTCCAATGGGTTGCACCCAACCTACTTTACCTTCTTCGCTTACGCATTTATTAAGCCCTATCCAAGCTTTTTGGGCTGCGGGGCGATATTTTTGGGCGTCTAACAGTCCGTTATTAATACCCCAGGCAAGCGCATAGCAGAAAAAGCCCGAACCGCTCACTTCGCCGCCAGGGTATGAATCGGGGTCTAAAAGGCTGGCACGCCACAGGCCGTCAGCCTGTTGCAGTTCCGTCACGCGCGCACACATATCTTTATAAACCTGCTCATAAAACGGGCGTTTTGGATAGTCTTTCGGTAATTCTTTCAACAAACGGACAAGACCGCCTAACACCCATCCATTGCCGCGCGACCAGAAGATGAGTTGGCCGTTTGCCTCATAACGGTCGGTACTGTCGCCTTTGATGACATAATATAAATCGCGTGCGAACAGATGTTCCGTCTTATTATACAGCAAGTCATAACATTCCTGAAAATATTGGTCATTAGCCTCTAAAAAACGTTTCTCCCCGGTAGTAAGGCCAAACTTAACAAGTGTGGGCGGCCCCATAAACAAAGCGTCGCACCACCACCATTTGATAACCTCAACCCCTCGGAAAGGATATGGTTGAGAGATAAACTTGAGTAAGGTGTCAATAGTCGGCTGCAGCATTTCCTGTTTTCTATTTTTCTCCGTGCGATACAAATCCATGTATGTCTGGGCTATCACATGGTCGTCGGCATGATACCAGCGGCGTCCGGGCAGCCATTGATTAGAATCGCGCGCCATAGCCATCATAGCGTCATAGACGGATTTCGATTTGGTTGTCTCCCAAGCGGCAAACATACCGGCATAAAAGGCGCCGTTTGTCCAGTCTTTTTGACTGTGCAGCGGATTTGCAACCTGCCATGCGGCTGCATTGTTCATGACTTGTTTAATATATTTCGCATTGAAATACTTCGCGTCACCTTCCGGTTGTTTCCCCGAACAGGACAATAATACCGGTAATAATAACCATAACAAACATTTTACTTTCATTGGGTTGGATTTTTATATGATTTCAATAATTAGCTGCTTTTGTGATATTTTTAGGAATATCCGAAATATGCATTTTGCCTTTAAACAATTCCTGTCCTGCCCCAACAGCAAAAACGGGCACAAAACCTGCTGAATGAGAACCTGTCGACCATCCAAGTCCGGCTATGTCATTGATTACTTGTTTTGCTTTTGTGGCTATCAGCGAAAAGTTGCGTTCGTTTTCAGCCCTTCCTGGTACGAATGTTTCTTGATACGCATCGCGAAGCATCTTTTCCCGCTCCCAATTTACCGGTATTTCATTCCAGAAACCCATGCTCTCTGTCAGCAAATTTTTCACTTCATCCCATGAAACACTGCCTCCTTTTGACGCAGACAACTCGCGGATTTGTGCTGTCAACTTGTCCTGTGACGCTTTTTGATTTTTCAAAAAAACAAGATTCAGGCTACCCCGTCCAACGGTCAATCCACCTGTCTCGTGATCAGCTGATACGACGATCAATGTCTCTTTCGGGTGTTTCTTATAAAACTCGTAGGCCACTTTCAACGCTTCATCCAAATCCATCACTTCCCGGATATTCGTTGCGCCATCATTAGCATGACCTGCCCCGTCGATACGTCCGGCTTCGATCATCACGAAAAAACCCTTGTTGTTATCCCGTGTAAGCGTTTCAATAGCTGCTTCTGTTATTTGTTTCAATGTCAGGTCTTTTTCAGTACGGTCGATAGCATACGGAATACCATCAGCCCATTCTTCGTGCATAAGCACTATTTTTTTTGATTTGCCGACATTTGCTTTGAAATCATCATACCCTTTTGCAATGTAATAACCGGCTTGTTCTATCAACGGGTAAATATCCGGCGCCTTAGTGTTATCGAAAAGCATATCCCGTCTGTCAAAACCTCCTCCGGCAAAAAAGTCGAATCCGGATAGAATCAGATCCTGCGCTATCTCATAATACATGTTACGGTCGCGTTGATGTGCATAAAACGATGCCGGCGTCGCATGGTTTATAGTAACAGTCGTTGTGATGCCTACTTTCTTACCTGCTTTTTTTGCTTTTTCAGCAATCGAGACCAAACGATTCAGTTCAGGGTCCACGCCTATATGGCCGTTCTTCGTTTTGGTTCCGGTTGCCAGCGCTGTTCCTGCCGCAGCTGATTCGGTCACATCAAAATTCGCCGAAAAAGTGGTGGCCATTGAGGCTACCGGAAACTGTGTCATTAACAACGAAGCAGAACCACGTTCTCCATTCAGGGCTGAAAGATAGGCTTCTGCCATGTTCACCTGGTTGATCCCCATGCCGTCGCCGATAAAATAAAACACATACTTTGCTTGTCCGCATACTATCTGCACGCCTGCAAGCATTATCACTAAAAGGCTGATATAAAAATGTTTTCTCATAATGTATTTTTTAAATAAATTTTTTTTTTGCGTATACATAGACTTCTTTTTTTAACATAAGCGATTAAAAATATTCATATATCAGTATAGAACTCTGGGATGAGCTAAACACTGACAGTTCTTCCTGTACTATTATATTCATATTTGAGGTATGGGAAATCACTCCCGTTATTATATCGTTTTCATACATGGGGTGGGATATGCTACTTATTCTTCCCGAACTATCATAGGTGTATTCCGATTTGACATATGATTTTTTATTGTTGATCAGTCCGAATGAAATTTGTTTTAGCCTTGCATCTTTAACAAAGTCGGTCGACTTCACACGAAAAGAACCTTCATTCCAATCTCTGTTATACCAATCATCGTTATTTTTCCGGCAGCCTGAAATCTGCACGATAATCAAAATAAGCAGAACTGTCAATTTATTTATTTTCATAGCGTTATATCTTAATAATCATTATCTGAAACGAGAAATAAAGCCGCAATTGTTTCAAGCGCTGCTTTAATATCTATGCAAAATTAGATAAAATAAATGAATCAGCCAAATAATCTCCGAAAAAAATGCTATTTTTGCAGCGCTAAATTTTTATAAAACCTTATAATAGTAACGATTATGAAGACAAAAACAAACATTGTACTGTCATTGATGATGTTTCTTCAGTATTATATCTGGGGGTCGTGGTACGTGACCATGGGCACTTTTATGACCAAGCACTTAGGCTCATCCGGTTTGCAGATAGGGGCTGTTTACAGCGCTTTGGCGATTGCAACGATGATTTCTCCCTTTTTTGTGGGTATGATTGCCGACAGGTTTTTTTCCGCCCAAAAAATAATGGGTATATTGCATATTTTGGGGGGTGTATTGCTTTTTTTAGCTTCCAAGATTACCTCCAATGTGGCATTTTATTGGGTCATACTCTGTTATTCGCTTGCTTACATGCCTACTATGGCATTATCCAATAGCGTCGCCTTCCGGCAGATGACGGATATCGGGAAGCAGTTCCCGCCTATACGTGTTTTTGGCACGGTAGGGTGGGTTGTCTCCGGGTTTATGATCTCGTTGTTCGGCATAGAGCAATCACCGCTGACATTTTATATGGCCGCGCTTGTGTCCGGTCTGTTAGGTATTTACAGTTTTTTCCTGCCCGCAACCCCTCCGGCGAAGACTACTGTTACCAATGCCAAATCAATTTTTGGGATTGAGGCTTTGGTTTTATTTAAAGATAAGCCTTACCTGATATTTTTCATCGCTGCCATATTTGTATGTATACCGCTTTCGTTTTATTTCGGTTTTGCAAATTTATTTCTGAATCAGTTGGGGATGAATAATGTAGCCGGTAAAATGGTGATGGGACAAATATCGGAAGCCTTATTCATCCTTGTTATACCCTTCTTTTTCAACCGGATAGGCGTTAAAAAAATGTTGCTTGTCGGCATGTCAGCCTGGATATTACGATACCTCTGTTTTGCTTTCGGCGACATGGGCATGAATATGTGGTTACTGTTTATGGGTATCATCCTTCATGGCGTATGCTATGATTTCTTTTTCGTGACCGGGTATATGTATACGGAGAAAAAATCAAACGAAAGGATCAAAAGCGCCGCTCAGGGACTATTCACTTTTGTCACCTACGGATTGGGGATGTTTATCGGCTCATGGTTTTCAGGATTCGTAACCACTTATTATTCAACAGGTCAGGAATATCAATGGCAGAACATCTGGTTTGTGCCGGCTACAATAGCTGTTGTCGTACTGATTTGTTTTATTTTCTTTTTTAAGGAGAAAAAAAGTATTGATGTCGTCAAGTAGCCTGTTATATCAATCAGTTTCTTCAATTTCTATCACATGGCTAACGGTTGGCCGCGACGAAAACACCGGAACGCCTACTTTCATCAGGTAATCGCCTGAGTAGGTCCTTCCGTTATATGACAAACGTACATTTGTTCCGGGCATTAAGTTGATTTCTTTCAATGTATACTTTTTATCGGGATGAAGTCCGGCTAATCGAAGCGGCTGTGAACGGTCGTTGTAGCGCGGATATATATCAAAAGCAAACAGAACAGCCTTTTTTGCGTCCGGTTCCACATACATGACTGCTGCATGATCGCCATCATAAGGCGACATCAGGCGATACATATCTCCGTCTAAGATAGCTCTTTCCAAACGCTTGAAATTTTTTACTGCTTCTCGGCAAAATTCCTGTTCTTCGGGTTGCATTTCATGGATACGTATGTCAAATCCCAACTTGCACATCATCGCTACATCGACACGAAATTTCACCGGTTGTTTGCCAGAACTTGTGACGTGCGCCGCCATTGATTTTACCGGAAAGAAATGAGAATAACCCCACTGTATAAAAATACGTTCAACAGGTTCGGTATTGTCGCTGGGCCAGAACTCCGTAAAATATTTCAGGGCTTCATAATCCGAGCGTCCGCCACCCCCTGAACACAGCATCATCGGCAGTGCGGGATATTTCTGTTTTACACGTTCAAGGATAGCATACAACCCGCGAACATGTTCAATATACAAATGCGATTGCTTATCTTTGAGGTAAGGAGAGTAGATATTTGTGATAGGGCTGTTACAGTCCCATTTTAAATAGGCTATTCGCGGATATTTCGTCATCAGATTATCTACTACGCCGAACACAAAATCCTGCACTTTCGGATTACTCAAATCCAATACCATCTGATTGCGAAAGTAATACTGGTCACGATTCGGAAGATGTATGACCCAGTCTTTATGTTTCTCATACAGTTCACTTTTGGGGTTGACCATCTCAGGTTCTATCCATAAACCGAACTTTATTCCTTTCCTTGTCGCTTCTTCGACGAGTTTCCCTATCCCATTCGGCAGTTTATCTTTCGTCACCTCCCAGTCGCCAAGTCCTTGCAGGTCGCTACTACGGGGATATTTGTTAGCAAACCAACCGTCATCAAGCAAAAACATATCCACGCCTAATTTGACGGCCTCATCCATAATGGTAATCAGTTTCTCTTCATTGAAATCAAAATAGGTTGCTTCCCAGTTATTAAGTAATGTCAGACGTGATTGCTCACCGTCTTTCAACTGGTATTTGCGCGCCCAGCTATGAAAATCGCGACTTGCCTTCCCTTTTCCTTCGGCGCTGTACGTAAAAATAAATTCAGGGGTACGAAAGACCTCGTTAGGCATCAACGAATATTCGGAGGCAAACGGGTTTATTCCTGAGATAATACGCAGTTTATTAGTCTGGTCAACCTCAAATGTAAAGTTAAAATTACCGGTCCAGCCGATTGTACCGAAAAGGACATCGCCACGATTTTCGTGCGCCGCTTCGTTGAGCGACAGTATGAAGAACGGGCTACTGAACATATTGGCTCTACTGCCTAACTTCGAATCCAATATTTTCTTGCCGAAGGCCAACTGCGTTTCAGTCATGTTTACTTCTTTCGCCCAATCCCCTGCGAATTCGGTCAGATAATAGTTAGCGGCATTCAGATGTAGCATGGATGAAGCATAATTATAGAGTGTGACCGGTTTTTTTTCACGATGCACAATCTCCGTATACATCTTTATTATATCCTCTTTTGAATAGGTGATAAAAAACAGCCTCACCTCAAACGGATACTTGTCATCCTGCAGGAAAATGGATGTCTCGGTCACATCCGGTTGAATTTGTTTTGTCTCATGCGATACATATTTCAGTAGTAAAGAGGGGTTACCGTCGTTATGTAGCACACGTATGGCAGGATCAAAATAATCCTCCAACCCATTTGAAATATAGGCTTCACCCAGATTAGTTAAATAGGAGAAATCCGTGTCATATTTCAATTTAGGCCCTATATAAATCTGATATAAACGCCCGTTATTCCCTGTTCGATAAATAAGGCTAATATTATCAGTCGTTATTTGAATCGTGTTTTGTCCATAGGCATTATGAAGAGAAAGACAAACACATAAAAAAATTAAAAATCTGATTTTCATAAAATTAGGTATTATATATTTTTAAAATTTCGCTTCCCAGACATCGTCTTTTTTTAGTTTTAGAGAAATGACAGTATCGTGCGGGGAGTATGATTTTTGATATTTTCCGTTAAAGATTATATGTTTGGGGTCTTCGGGCAATCTGACGTCAAAACATCCATCTGCCGTTGCTTTTATAACAGCATGTTTCAGTTTTCCATCTTTCCATTGTGCATTTGTTTCAGCGCCCCCTTTCACACAAAGTCCCTTAAAATGTCCTGTATGCCATTGTTTCGGAAGAGCGGGGAGGAACTCAACATAGCCTTCATGATTTTGTATCAGCATTTCGGCTATACCGGCTGTTCCTGCTCCGTTGCCGTCGATGATGAAGATGTCCCAGGGCGCCCCTGCAATTCCTTCGGGTGAAATTGTCAGCATGTTCTCACGGGTAAACGTATTAAGGAGGATGGCACAACTCTCAAAAGCTTTTTGCGGTTCTTTCAACCGGGCATAGAAATTGATCATATTGGCGCGACTCCATTCCACATCTTCCCATCCGGGAGCATTCAATCGGTTTATGATCGTTTGCCGTGCTGCATCAGCCAATTCAGGGGTATGTACCGGCGTAATCTGGGAAAAAGGGTATAAAGCCAGCAGATGCGTCGTATGACGATGATTGGGTGATGCTTCTTCAAAGTCTTCAAACCATTCTTGCAAAGTCCCTTTTTTACCAATTTTCAAAGGCGGGATTTTTTTAATCGCATCTTCAAGTTTTTGACGGAGTTCGATATCTGCACCTAATATTTCCGAAGCATGAATACAGGACATAAAAGTTTCATTTACAAGCACTCGATCACAGGTTGGCATCATGGATAATGTGAATTGAATGTCGTTGTAGAGGAACGAGTTTTCGGGTGATATGCTCGGACCGGTAGCCAAATAACCCGTACCGGGTAATTCCGTCATGTAATCTAACAGGAATATAGCCGCTCCTTTCAGTATGGGGTATGCTGTTTTTTCCAGAAACTCCTTATCTTTTGTGTATTCATAATGAGACCACAGGTGTGATGCTATCCACGCTCCGGCAGTGGGAAACAATCCCCAGTAAATACTTGTCGGAGCAGTATGTCCCCAGGCATTTACGACGGTATGTGCCGACCAGCCGGGACTTCCATAAATATCCTGATTCGTTTTGGCGCCGTGTTCAGCCAGAAATTGAATGAAACGAAATAAAGGAGCATTACATTCATGTAAGTTAGTAATATTCGACAGCCAGTAATTCTGTTGGATATTGATATCCAAGTGGTAGTCGCATGTCCAACCCATGTTGCATGCCAGATTATCGTTCCATATTCCCTGCAGATTGGAAGGTAACGGAGCGTTTTTACGTGATGATGCAATAAGCAGATAGCGTCCATATTGGAAAAAAAGGGCATCCAACCCCGGGTCTTCCTGTCCTGACTTTACTAATTGCCAGCGGATATCAGTCGGCAGTTTGTTGGCTTCGCTGTCGCCCAAATTGATGTCAACCCTGTCAAATAATTGCCTGTAGTCAGTAATATGTTTTTTCCTGATTGCTTCAAAACCGGAAGTAACGGCATTTTCGAGTGTGGTATGACATTTTGACAGATATCCGGGGTCGTCGTAATCGGTACGAATATCAAGCATCACAACCGCCTCATCCGCACCGGATACTTTCAAAGTCGTATCACCGGCCTGAATGACGCCTCCCACCGTAGTGATATTGATCTTTCCTGCAAACCGGACTCCACCTTGTCCGAATCTTGGAAAAAAAACCTTACCTTCAAAATCCAATGAATTGTTATTTACCTTGAAAGTAACGCTATCCGACTCTCGCGTCATATTCATGCCCAATTCGAAATCTATCTTACCTTTTTTATCCGCAGATAATTTGACAGCCAAGACATCATCCGGATTAGAGCAGAGATATTCCCGTCGATAAGTTATTCCATTCAATTTGTAAGAGACCCTTGTGATGGCATCTTCCAGATTAAGCGCTCGTTTGTAAGCGCTGACAGCTGATTCATCGTGACCAAAGTTTATTATCATATCTCCTACCGGCACATGTGTTCCGAATGAACGTGATCGAATGAGAAGTTCGCTTGAAGCCATCCGGCTACCTTCGGCATAATCACCTTCAAAGAACAGCTTTCGCACGGAGGCTAACCTCTCCTTTCCATCGGTTCTCACATCCTGTATGGATTCAGGTCGTCCCGACCACATAGACACTTCGTTTAATGCCAACTTTTCAATTGAGATTCCTCCAAAGACCATGGCGCCAAGGCGTCCGTTTCCTAACGGAGTAGATTTCATCCATTCGTCTGCAGGTTGTTGGTACCACAACGACAGATTGGGATTCAGTTTCTTAGCAGGTTGGCAGGTTACTAAAAAAACGATAACAAAGCATAAAGTTTGAAGTTTCTTCATAATATTTTTATTCTTTCATCGCACAAAAGTAAAAAAAGAACCACAAAAACCAAGTTTCACCTTAATATTTGTGGTTCTTTAAAAAAAATCCGGTTAATTAATATAGCCCAGATTTTGGTCTTCCTCGTTAATATCCTCATTATTCATGATTTCCTGTAAAGGAATGGGGTATTTCATGTGAAATTCCTGAATCTCATTTGTTTCGCTTGCCCAATGGTTTCGTTCCTTTATTAATCGGATAAAGTTTCCGGTACGTATCAGGTCCATGCGTCGCCACCCTTCAAATGCAAGTTCGCGCATTCGTTCATCCATGATCATGGTTCTAAACTCTGACTGCGACATGCCGCTGTTCCATCGCTTATCGGCAGGAAGTGTACCGCCCCAGGCGCGTGTCCGTATTCTGTCGTTAACAATAGCGACTGCCTCAGATGTTCTTCCAAGTTCGTTCAGACATTCGGCCTGACAGAGCCAGACATCAGCCAACCGAATGTAATGTTTGTTTTTACCTGAATAGTAGAAACTCAATGTTCCGTCGCCTCTGTAATCTTCATATTTTTTGCAATGCGGGTCTAATTCATCGCCTCCCCATGATCCGGGAACCGCATCCGGTATCCAAACAGAATCCGGATTTGATGTATCAGGCACTTTATAGGCGAAGTCATACCTTATACTCACGTCTTTTCGGAGATCGCCTTCTTCCCAGACGCCACCTTCGCTCACCATGTTGAAATAATATTCGGTAGGCATTAACAAATCATAACCTCCAAAATAACAGTTGGGAAAGAGATTTGTCATCATGCGTGAACCGGCCTGCCATTGTATTCTGCTTGCATTACCGCCACTTGTAACATTTTGAAATTGCCATTCATAGATTGATTCGGTGGAATTTTCAACGAAAGTAGGTAATGAGGCGTCAAACAAATCGGCATAACTTGATACCAAGGCATATCCCGAACCCGATGAAGTCAGTTGTTCAAAAAAGGAAAGCGCTTTTGCATAATCTCTTACGCCTGAATCTTCCCAAGCATACAAATAGAGTTTACCCAGCACGGCTTTGGCAATGCCTGACGTGGGTCTTGATTTGTCGGATTGTGTCGTAGGAAGATATTGGATAGCTATTTCCAGGTCGTTGATAATGAAATCGTAAACATCTTTTACAGGTCTGCGACTTGTCCCGTACTCAACCATCTTGTTAAGGTCTAAGATGGGAATATCACCCCAGAATTGACACAGTTCAAAACTGGCCATGGCTCGCCAAAAGCAGATTTCGCCATACAACAGGTTTTTCCGGCCAATATCTTCTGCATTGGAATTTTCAATGGCGTATGCAGTTTGCGCTAATTGTCCGATTGTAGGCCATCGCAGATTCCATTGTCGGTAGACGGCCGAATTATCAGGGCTCATTCTGGCATTATAACGATCAAAAGCAGCCTGTTCGGCATTTTCTCTTACCTGCCAGACGCCTTGTTTTGCTTCGTCGCTACCTAACTGAAAAATAAAATGGTCTCTTTCTTTTTGAGTCTCTCTTAAATTCCTGATATACCCTACAACAGCTAATTCAACATTATCCAAATCGTTAAATACATCTTCCTGCGTCAACGCTGTTTTTGGCATATTATCCAAAAAATCGTTGCAACCCAAGGCGCTGATGAAAAGCGCTAATAATATCAATATATTCTTGATTTTCATATCTTTATATTTTAATGGTTACTAATTCTTATTATGTTAAAAATCTAATCTTATACCGGTCACATACATGCGTGAGGTAGGATAGCTATCGCCGCCTTCCGGGTCGTAACCTTTATATTTGGTCGCACAAAATACATTGTTTCCGGTCAGATATATTTGCACATTACCGATATGTATCTTTGACAGCAAGTGCGTCGGCAAATCATATGAGAGAGTGAGTACCGACAGTCGCAGAAAAGAAGCGTCCTGAACGCCCCAGTTAACTTCGCCGAAACCAAAACGACCGCTTGCAGCATATGCACGGGGGATATTGGTGTCGGTATTCTGCGGCGTCCAGCGATTCAACAAATCCGTATGGGCGACTGACAACCCCGAGCTGTTAATCATACCCTCGTATCTACCGCTTATTCTCTTTAGTCCCTGTGAATAAGTAAAGATAGCGTTCAATCCGATACCCTTGTATTTGAGGTCGGTTGAAAAACCGCCATAGAATTTGGGATCGGTATTTCCCACTACATAACGGTCTTCGTCATTTATGATATTATTACCGTCGGTATCTACAACCATTATATCGCCTGGGCGAACGGTTCTTCCTGCCAGATTCATCTGAGAAATCCTACCCATATCGCTTTCCTGCACAATTTTATCGAATTTCCACACATAGATGCTATTGATAGATTCGCCAACGAACAGGTTTCCTGTCCGTTGGATTTCAGAACTGGTATACCCACCATATGAATATATGGCTTTCACATCGCCGAATAATTTAGTAATTTTATTTTGGGTAAACGATATGTTACCGTTCACATTCCAACTGAAATCGTTGCGGTTAACGATACGGGCGTTAAGGGTAAATTCAAATCCTTTATTCGTCATTGCTCCGACGTTGGCTATGGTATTGTTAAAGCCCGTCAAAGTTGACAGGGTACGCTGCATCAACAGATCGTCATTGTTGATATTGAAATAGTCGGCGTTCAACGAAAGTTTATTTTTCAGTATAGAAATATCCAATCCGATATTAAGTTGTTTTTGCTGTTCCCAACGTATGTCGGGATTTCCCAATCGTCCGTCGGAACGATAGGAGACCGTGGTACCGCTCACTGAGGGACGATATAGCGACATATAGGCATACATAGGAATATTCTGGTTTCCCACAATACCGTAACCTGCTCTCAGGTTGAGCTGACTAAAAATGTCCGAGTACTTCAGGAAACTTTCTTCCGCTATTGCCCACCTGAGCGCTAAAGCGGGAAATAAGCCCCAGCGGTTCTTCTTGGCAATTCTGGATGAACCTTCCTGACGCAGTGTAAGGGTTGCATAGTATTTATCCGCAAAAGAATAATTGAAGCGCTGCATGAAAGCGGCCAGTGCGTTTGTTTGAAAATCGGAGGATATCGAGAAATCAGCCTTTTTAGTAGCAGCATTCAGGTAATAGTACGAAAACTCGTCTGAGGGGAAACCATCTGCTTGAATACTATTTGATTCGGTATTATTTTCAGAGGCGTTAAAGGCAAGATAAGCCGACAACTTGTGTTGTTCCGCAAAAGTCTTCGTGTAGGTAGCCGAGATGTCCCATTGCCAGTTCAGATACTGGCTTTTGGAATGTTCGGCTCGACCATCCAAGGAATTTTGCAACGATTGCCCGATATCTTGCGGAATGTAGGAATAGGATGTCTGATTCCGGTAATCCAATGAATATGCGGCTCGAATATTTAATTCCTGAACAGGCATGATATTGATATAATTGGTGGTATTGATCCTGTTTTGAAAACTTTCATCATCAATAGTAAGTGTCTTAAGCGGATTATGCGAACTGCTTTGACTGCTCGATCCCCACATCATATAGACATCATCTTCGTTAGGGGCATACAATGGGTTTGCTCCAAAAGACTGGCTAAATACGCTACCTTGCACCGAGCCTGTCATGATACGTGTAAAAGAAGAGTTTGAGCCTATTTTCAGCCAGGGTTTTATTTGTTGCTCAAGATTGATTCTGCCGGTATACCGTGTATTGTCCGAATTTTTAATCAATCCCTCCTGATTATGGTAACCAAAACTTATAAAATAGTTGCCATTATCGGTACCGCCTGAGAAATTGACTGAATGATTTTGTTGCCAACCCCCGCGTGTAACCAATTCTAACCAGTCGTAGCTTTTCCCTTGTGCAATAGCGTCAAACTCATATTCTTCAAAAATAGCGGCAATGTTACCACGTGTGGTAATGTCTGTGATATACTGTTGACGACTGGCTTCGGGGTTTTGGTCCATGTATAAATTTGTATAAGCATCCACACGTAGATCATACGTTTGCTGTGCGTTCATTCTGGGTATTTCATTACTGAACGATTCCCAGCCGTACCAGCCGTCGTAAGAAACCTTTCCGCCTTTTCGGCCTTTCTTGGTTGTGATGACAACGACGCCATTAGCGCCACGCGACCCGTATAATGCTGTTGCCGATGCGTCTTTCAGAATATCAATAGTGGCCACATCATTCACATTAATCGAACGAAGACCACTACTCATGACGATCCCATCTACTACATATACGGGATCAGTGCCATAACTAATGGAATTACTGCCACGGATACTTATACTTGCGTCGGAGCCTGGGGTAGGATTGTTTGAGATATATACCCCTGCCATACGCCCTTGTAATGCGGTATTAATCGTAGTGACAGGTCTTTCGAGTAACTTTTCACTTGTAATACTCCCAACAGCTCCGGTCAGATCGGCCCTCCGCATCGAAATACCAACGACCACGACTTCGTCTAATGCCGTTGAGACTTCTTCCATTTCCACATCAATTCTTGCGCGGTTACTTGTAAGAATCTCTACTGTGGTATATCCAATATAGGAAAATTTCAGGGTAGCGCCTGATCTTACCGATAGTGAATAATTTCCATTGATATCTGTCATTGTCCCTCTTGTAACTTCCTGTACGTCAACAACAGATACTCCAACCAACGGTTCATTCGTAATTTTGTCCGTAATGTGTCCCGTTACAGTTACATTTTGTGCCTGTATCATCTGACTAGCAAGCAACAAAAACATGATTAAAAAAAATTTACATCTTATCATACTGTTTCTCATTTATAAATTAATAAAAGGTATTATTTGATAAATTTAGCCGAATGGCGGCCATTATTTCCTGCGAGACGAACGATATAGGCTCCTTCCTTCAAAGAACTAATATTTATTATTTGATGATTTGTTCTTTTATTATACGGATTTTGTATCATCACCGCGCCTTTCATGTCATAGACAGTAATCAGGTCGTATGTCTTTTCGGATTTGACGTTGAGGGCTTTACGGTTGATGTCCTGATAAATCACAACGTCTAACTGAGAATCGATCCTGTCAACATCGTTTCCTTCAGTCGAAACAACCACAGGGTCAAACAATCGCATGGCAACACCGCCACCGGGAGCTAACTCAAAAGACAATTTTGTCTGTTTGGTTATGGTAGCCGTTTCAAAGGCATAACTCTTTGCATCACGAGCCGACAGATCGGTATCTCTATATATATCAGCACTATAGGATATATCATCGGGAAGAAATGAAAAATCAATTTCGATCGTTCGCGCAGTCCAATTGGTCATGGCTCCTACAAACCACTCCTCACCGTGTCTTTTTGAGATGGCGGCATATTCCCCTACTTCGGCTGCAAGCGGTATGGTTTGTTCCCAAACAGTCGGCACTTTTGAAAGAAAATTCATGATGTCGGGATATTTGGGATATTCGACCGGAGAATCACACAAATAGGCAAGTGGCTGATCAAACACGACATACATGGCTAATTCATGCGAGCGGGTTCCCATGCTCATGGGAATACCTTGGGCGGTTGATGAGAAATTGGCTCTGTTAACATTGCGCATTGACCCCGGCGTATAATCAAGCGGACCTGCTAACATTCTGATGAATATAAACTGCAGATGATAATCGGGATTGGCTGTCATATCCCATTTGTTACACTCAGCCCCCCGCACAGCTTCAAAATTCACAATGTTGGGATAGGCGCGTTGCAAACCCGACGGTTTGGGACAACCGTGTAACACCAACATCATTTCCCTGTCTGCGCAGTCTTTCGCCAATTTTTCAATCCAGTTCATGGCGATCTGGTCATCGCGTTCTATCAAATCAACTTTCATACCTACTGCCCCGTTATTCTTCATCTCGTTGATACGGTTTGGATTCCAGACAGGCAAATTGATATAGTCCCACACAAAAATGCCGACGCCTACCGATGTGGCATAATCACATACCTGCTTAACGCTGGTATTATATCCGGCATCCAGCGTAAGATATTCAAGACCGTATTTTGCTGCAAAGTCAATATAGTATTTGTACACGTTGAAAGTCATGTTACCGGTTCCTGACGGGATGTTCACACCTTCCAAAATACCATCGTGCCACCATTCCCAAGCGCTTTTTCCGGGTTTGATCCATTGGGTGTTTGTAAATTGCTGCGGTTTGGCCAACTTAAAAATCAATTCGTTATTCAGCAAATCCTTATCTTGTTGTGAAACAATAACGACCCGCCAGGGATAAGAACGATTGCCGGTAGTTACCGCCAGATAATCATACCGTTCGACTACCCTTTGATAAGCATACATGTTATCGGGGTCAGAAACAGTTTTGGGATAATGCGCCCATTTGCCCACCACACTGTTTTCGCCGGAGGGCTGCACATACATGCCGGGATAATCCGTCTGGTCTGACTCAGCTATCGCAACACGAATGCCGGATTGCGGATAGGAAAACAGGACAGGTGTAATCGCAAATTTCGCTGTTCCAATATCTTTTACGGAAGTATAGAATTGGCACGAACGCTCCCACGATCGCATAAGAGCGTCAGCCTCTGAAAACCATACTGTCGGAGAACCTGCAAAGTTAAAACTTGCTTCTTCGGATTTCACAATAACCGAATCGCCGAGTTCCGTCACGAACCTGTATGCCACACCTTCGTTGTAAGCTCTGACGATTAATGAATATCCCTCATTAAAGTGAACGGACAGTTCATGATATGTATTGTCGAGTGATTCCTGCTTACCATATATCAATGGGATCACTTCACTAACACTTTTACTATCGGTATCCTTTACGGTCGCATCTTGTCCTATAATCCGCCCATCTTCCAGTGTCATGGATATTTTTGATGGTATGATGAGCGCAACTTCTTTATAAAAGACCTCATAATGAATATCATCCGAAATATTCAGTTTGATTTTCAAAGCATTGTTAGGCGAACATACCTCGTAACTTTGTACCATTCCGTTAGCAGGACGACAAAATAGAATCAGCAAACAATACGTTGTAAGACAGACGGTTTTCATATTCATGAATTTACTTAACTTTCTTGAAATGAACCGCCATGCCGCCGCCTGAAACCATACTGATTTTGAATTTGCTTTTTGGCGTGACTTTTAAAGTCTTGATATTTATTTTCTTAGGAAATTTATCAGCGTCCGGTGCATCCGCGTATATTTCGGCTATATAATTTCCATCTTCAAGAAAACTTAGCGGTATTTCAAATTCGCGCGGCGTCCAGTCGGTCATGGCCCCAAGATACCAATCATCGCCTTTTTTTCTGGCGACAGTAAGATATTCACCTGGATACCCATTCAGCGCCAGTGACTTATCCCAACTAGACGGTATTTTTTTAATCCACTCGAAGGATGGGTCATTTTTATACCTTTCAGGCCAATCCGATACCATGTGATAAGGCGATTCAAACACCGCATAAATAGCCAGATGATGAGCGCGGGTACCCACCACCATGGGCTTACTATTACGTCCTACAAATTCCTCGCGCGTCACATTTTCGAAAGCGCCGGGTGTGTAGTCCAACAGGCCGCCAATCATACGGGTGAAGGGGGTAACCAAACGATTGACCGGATTATCACGAACGCCGACCAACGAATTTTCCATACCTAAAGTAGCCTCATAGCCCACTACATTAGGATAGGTTCGCTGCAAGCCCCACGGTTTAGTGCATCCGTGAAAATCCACCATCAGTTTATGCTTTGCCGCTTTCTCGGCGACCCTGTAATAAAAATCAATGCCGGGTTGATCATCGCGTAATATGAAGTCGATTTTCAAACCTGCCACTCCCCATTTCTCATACAGTGGAAATGCTTCATCCATAAGTCGCCAGACATTGGCGCCACCTACCCAGATAAAGACGCCGACACCTTTCGTCTTGGCATATGCTACTACTTCGGGCACATTTACATTGTCGCGACAAACCGTAATATCGCCCCCGCTCCAACCGGCGTCAATTGTCATAAATTCCAATCCTGATTCGGCTGCAAAATCGACATAATATTTCATGGTTTCGGTTGTATATGACCTTTCACCTTCCTTATTCAGACTGCCGTTCCACCAGTCCCATGACGATTTCCCCGTTTTAATCCAAGAAGTATTGGTAATGCGACATTCAGGATTCAAATTGGTTAAAGTATTTGACATCATAAAATGGGTGGGTTCCGAATCTACCATAATGATTCGCCATGCCGTCTTGTGGGGTAACGGGCCGGTCACTGCCATTTCCTGGTCTATCAGACTTGGCGCTACTACGGATTCGAACCAGTGGCCTGTCCACGACCCGGAAGGATTGCGCAAATAAGTGGCAGCATTTCCTTCCAAATCTGATTCGGTAATAGCGACCCAACCTACGCCATATATATCCAATAATAATGGCATGCCTATTAAATAATAACTGGCGACACCTCCCTGATTGGATAATCCGCTGACAGGCACTTTATGAAATTCACTTTCATAGCCCGACCTGAAATTAGGTAACACCAACGCATAAGCTATGGCGTCTTTTGCCAACCGGTATTCTGTCTTTTCACTTTTGAGCCTGTATTCGATCAGTTGCGGTTGTTTAGGAATCAGATAACGAAAAGCTACGGCGTCATTATATGCCCTCGCTTCAATATTCATTTTGCGGGCGCCAAACCGGTCTTCATCAATATCCAATATAACTGCATTGTATTTCTCATAAACAGAAGCGGTACGTCCGGTAATTAGTTTATAATCATCTACGCCTTCCGTAAATCGATGGGCAGTGATTTTGACATTTTCGCCTAAAACCCGTCCACTTTCCAACTCCAAGCCCATTGCCGAAGGACTCATCACTTGGTTGCCTTTGTATTTCACCTCATACACTAACCTTTCGGTAGCGGGCATGTTGGCTTCACCACCCTGACGACGATTTTCAAAGTTGGATCCCGTGTTCGGACGGTTTTCGATCGTACGGAAAGTGATACTCAATAATCCATCGGGGGAACTCAGTACAATATCTTTTTCCTGACTCCAACCGGTAACACAGCACATGATAGCGCAAATCGCCATCACAATTGATTTTTTTTGAATTAATTTCATGGTTGTTAATATTTTATTATTTTACTTTTTTGAAGCATATAGCAAGTCCGCCATCGGTGACCATCTTAACTTTTAATTTATTTCCCTTTTTTACCCTGATTGATTTGATGTCGATTTTTTGCGGAAATTGATCTGAATCCGCCGCATCGGCATACATCTCGGCGATATAATTGCCGCTATCAAGAAAATTGAGTTCAATATCAAAATTACGGGGTGTGCGGCTTGTCATCGCTCCCAGATACCAGTCGTCACCCCGTTTCCTGGCTATCACGATATATTCTTCCGGATACCCCTGAAGGACAAGGGTCTTATCCCAGCTTGACGGAACATCTTTGATAAACTTGAACGACGGATCATTCCTGTATGTTTCCGGCCAATCGGATACCATTTGAAAAGGCGATTCATACACAACATAAATAGCGAGATGATGTGCGCGTGTCCCCATTACCATGGGCCTTCCACCCATTATGGCGGTAAAATCTTCACGCTTTACATTATTAAATCCACCTGGTGTGAAATCGGCTAATCCGCCGAGCATCCGGGTATAAGGAATAGTCAACCTGTTTTCCGGATTATCACGGACGCCGGCTTTAGATTGCTCCATTCCTATAATCCCTTCAAAACCAACAACATTCGGATAAGTACGTTGCAACCCCCAAGTTTTGGTGCATCCGTGGAAGTCAATCATCAATTTATGTTTCGCCGCTTTTTCTGCTACTTTATAATAGAAATCTATCCCGGGTTGATCATCTCGCAAAACGAAATCCACTTTAATCCCTGCAACACCCCACTTCTCAAACAGCGGAAAAGCCTCATCCATCTGTCGCCATACATTTGTTCCTGACGCCCAAATGAATACTTTCACATTTTTTTTCTTTGCATATTCAACCACTTCAGGCACATTCAGGTTATCGCGACAAATCGTTAGATCCGCACCACTCCATCCGGCATCGACAGTCATATATTCAAGGCCTGATTCCGCAGCGAAATCAACATAATACTTCATCGTTTCCGTCGTGTAAGCCCTTTCGCCATTTTTGTTTAAACTGCCGTTCCACCAATCCCATGCCGATTTTCCGGGTTTAATCCAGGAGATATCGTCAATACGGCATGGCGGATTAAGGTTAGTTATAACATTGGATTCGATAAAACGACCGGGATCGGGCGCCACCATGATGATACGCCATGCTGTATTGTGGGGTAAATCGCCGATAACAGCTATATCTTGATTTTGCATGTTCTGAGAAATAACTGTTTCAAATCGATGGCCGGTCCACGATCCGGTCGGATTACGCAGATAAACAGCAGCATTGCCTTCAAGCCCGGCTTCCATGATGGCTACCCATCCGACGCCCCATATATCCAGCAACAAGGGCATCCCTATGAGGAAATAACTGGCTACACCGCCCTGATTCGCCAAGCCGCTGACCGGCATCTTGTAAAATTCACTTTCATAGCTCGACCTGAAATTAGGTAAAATCTGCGCATAACAAATAGCATCCTTCACTAAACGGTATTCCGTCCGCTCGGATTTCAACCGGTAACCGGTTATGGATGGTTGTTCAGGTACAATATAACGGAAGGCGACTGCCTCATTATATGCCCGTGCTTCAATTTGCATTTTTCGTTTCTCACCTCTCACTTCTTCAATATCCAACAGCACGGATTTGAATTTTTCCGAAACATCATTCGTTCGACCGGTAGTGAGTGTATATTTATCCTCACCCTCCGAAAACGTAAATTTTGTAATGCGCACATCGGCGCCTAAGATACGACTCCCTTCCAATTCCAATCCCAGCGCAGAAGGCTCCATTACTTGTTTGTCCTGATAGCTTAGTTCATAAATTAATTTATCCGCAACCGGAATATTGTCCGAAGGGCGGTTGGCAGTCGGACGTGCTTCCAACGTTGGACGGTCTTCAACCGTACGAAAAGAAATCTTCAGTTGTCCGTCAGGAGAATAAAGGCTAACATCCTTTTCCTGACTCCCTACTCGAAAGCATGTACTAATTACAATAATTGGCAATGCTATGATCAGCTTGCATCTCTTGATTTTCATTATTAATTGTATTTATTGGTTAATATTATTTGTGTTTCCTTCATAATTTCCTACTTCATAATAGCTTATTTTAAAGTACAAAAGTAGAGATACATTCTTGAAAAAAAATGCAGTATTCTTTGAAAAGCATGTAAAAAAATATGATTTTTGCAGATGTTATCTATTAATCAGGCAATATTTATAAGCCTCATCATTACGAGACCCTGATGAAAGCATCAAACAAGCGCATCACCCGTAAGTTATAACTTACGGGTGATGCGCTTCATCGGAAGGGGTTTCACTTGCAGGCGCTGCAGCCGGCGCAATGGACAAGCTCTCCGCGGAAGCGTTTTTCGACCAAATAGCGCAGCCGGTCTTTCAATGGCGCCAATCGGATATGATTGATTACATCGGAAGTAAAAGCAACACTCAACAGTGTTTTGGCTTCTTCGCGTGATATGCCCCTGCTTTGCATGTAAAATAACGCCTGTTCGTCGATCTGGCCTGTCGTCATCCCATGCGAGCATTTAACGTCATCGGCATATATTTCTAATTGTGGCTTGCTGTACATACGCGCATCACGCGTCAAGCACATATTACGGTTTGTCTGATAGGCCTCTGTTTTTTGCGCGCCTTCTGCTACGACGATACGTCCGCTGAAAGCGCCGACGGAATGGTCATCCAACACGTTTTTAAATAATTCCTTACTTTTGCAATGTGGCGCTGCATGATTTATAACCGTGTAGGTATCAACCTGTTGGTTGTTATCCTGCACGGCCATCCCGCAAAGCGTCGCTTCAGCGCCCTCTCCTTTTAACGTAATACGATAGTTATTACGTGTCAATCCGTTATTTAAGGTGATGCCGTTAATCAAGACATTCGACAAAGCCGCTTGTTCGGCATACAGGGATGAAAAACGGGTAGTAGAAACCGTACTTTCTTCGAGGTCATAATAATCAAAAAAGGCGCCCTCTCCGGCGAAAATCTCAACAACCTGTGTATTAAGACTTTTCACATCATCCGTGCTGTGGTCGCATACTAATAATCGCGCTTCCGACCGAGGTTCCATGATCACCAATATCCGTCGGTTGACCATCACATTCGTGCGGCTTCGAATCGTATTGACCAATTGAACCGAACGCGGTAGTTTTATATCATGCGGGACATAAAGCACAAAGCCATCTTGTGCAAAGAGTGTATTAAATGATGTCACCGCTTCCCGGGATGTCTTCGCAATCTTACCGTAATATTCGGAAAAGATAGCCGGATAAGAGGTTGCAAAATTTCTCATACCACCAGCATAAACGCCTTTCGGTAACGATGAAGTGGGCGTTACTTCCTCATAAAACGAATCGTTAACGATAAAATACAGTTGGGTGCTCATATTCGGCACATCACAGCGAAAAATATCTGCCGGATCAATACGTGTTTTTAAACGATTCAAGTTAAGTCCGTAATCCGGCGTAAAGGCTTGAGAGACATTCGTATAGTGATAATCTTCTTCATGACAAGCGGGAAACCCATTCCGTTCAAAATCGGTAAATGCTTGCTTGCGTAAAACGTTCATCCCTTCCGGCGCAAAACGCCTTACGGTCTCTTCTTGTTGCAAGAATAAATCTAAATATTGCTTTTCAACGTCCATAATTTCAAGATGTATCTTACCTGTTTTTTAAACCGGCAGTAATATGGCTGCCGACGTTAATTTTTTTTACCTAATAGGTTTTACGGCATTATATCCCCTACCCCCTTT
>JGI24702J35022_10000594_pt1 | contig 21945 bp, 16 predicted proteins | sample TergutTh196P4_FD_35022 | JGI IMG/M metagenome (IMG submission 35022)
GCCACGCCAATGAACGGGCCTTGTTGCAGGTCGCACCCCAGGGCGAGCAGGAAAGCCTGTTGCGCCCTGTTCTGTACGCCACGCGCCATGACCCGGATGCCGAGCGGTGCAGATATCTGGATGATGGCTTCGATGAACGCGGTGTCCTCGTCGTCGCGTCCAACCTGTGCAGTGAGCGAGGCATCGAGCTTGAGCACACCGAAGCGGTAACGATTCAGTTGTGTGATCGGGGTCGGGTCGCGGCCAAGATTGTCGAGCGCCAGCCGGACGCGCATGTCGGACAACGCGCGTAGCGTAGGCGCAATGTCGGCCTCGGGCAGCAAGAGCGCGCGGGCGTCGATGGAGAGTTCCAGACTGCGCGGATCGAGCCGACTCACGGCCAGCGCCGTGCGGATCAGTTTGGGCAGGCCGCCGCCGGGAAGCTGCGCCGCACAGATGTTGATGCTGACGACCGGGGCGTGCCCCAGAACGTGTGGCCAGGTCGTGGCAGCGCGGCAGACGACCGACAGCGCCCAGGCATCGAGTTCCGTTCCGGCGGCATCGACCGGGGTTTCCCCTTCCCGCGTTCCGGCGGTATGTGCCGTGACAACGGCAGCCGTCGCGGCAGAGAAATGATCGAATATCCTTGAGTCCTGTCCGGGCGGTTGCCAGCGCAGCAAGGCTTCGCCCGCATGAAGCCTGCCGCTACGGACATCGACCTGGGGCTGAAAATGAAGCGCCAACGGCCAGCCGACGGGCGCGGCCTCGGCAGCCAGTCGCTCGTGTCCAAGGACGATGGCGTGTATGCCGGGACGCAGCCGGGGCGCGGCGATATAGGGAAAGTCATGCACGCGGCCATCGGGCAAAACGAGGCCGAGCATGCCCCGCGCTTCGCCCCGGATCAACACTCTCTCGCGCGCTTCGAGAAACGCATGCCCATCGGCGAACAGATCGGCCAGCGGCTGTCCGGCAAGCTGTCGGTAACTGCGGCCAAGCAGACGGCAGGCGGCGCTGTTGGCGTCGATGACGCACTCGTCGCCGGTAATGAGCAGCCCCTCATCGATGAGTTCGAGCAGCGCGAGGTAAACCCCGACTTCCGCGCCTTCCGACAAGTCCGGAATGAACAACTCTTCGCCGTGGTTGTTCCGCGATGGAGGGGCGGATTTCATCGGGGGCTGCATGCCAGGGTGTCCAGTCGTATCGTCGTTTCGGCGCGCAAGGAACGTCACTGAGAAGTTTTTGGAGCACATGTTCAAACACCGTGCGCCAGCATACCCGCCGGAAAGGGACTGGATCGACCGAATAGCAGGGCAAGACGGCGGCTATTCGTGTTTTGTTTCCGCTCTCATTTCCTGCCCAGTCCGCCAAGCAATGCCGCCAGCGGGCGTTGCGGCCTGACGGGCGGAGACGATGCGGCGCGCACAGGCTGTTTTTCTTCCTGGGGAACAAGGCTGGCCGAGGGTTCGTAGGGCTTGGAGAAATCGAACCCGTCGGTGGCGATCATCGGAGAGGAAGGCACGACCTGCGAGGGGCGTTCTCGTTTTGCGCTTCCGCTGCCGCCGCCTTCGCGCTCGACGCGAGCATTTGCACCACGACGCACGCGATCGCGGGCGCCTGCGCCCAACCCGGAGGGTTCGGCTTCCGGATCGAAGCCGGGCACGGATTCACGCGGAATTTCAAACTTGATGAGCTTCTGGATTTCTGCGAGCCAATGCCTTTCTTCCGGGCTGACCAGCGAGACCGCGCGACCCTTGTGGCCAGCGCGGCCCGTGCGCCCGATGCGGTGGACGTAATCTTCGGCGGTGTGCGGCAACTCGAAATTGATGACGCAGGGCAACTCGTCGATGTCCAGCCCCCTTGCGGCAACGTCGGTGGCAACCAGTACGCGCAGGCGGCCTGCCTTGAACGCATCCAGGGTTTCCGTGCGTTGTTGCTGACTCTTGTCCCCGTGGATGGCATCCGCCGAAATCCCGTTGCGGATCAAAAAGTGGGCGAGCCGTCCGCAACCGATCTTGGTGTCGACGAACACCAATACCTGCATGTCCGGCTGGTGACGCAGCAAGTGGGCCAGCAGATTGCGTTTCATGCCCGCGCTCACCGGATGCACCACATGGGTGATGGTCTCCGAGACCGTGTTGCGGCGGGCAACCTCGATCATTTTCGGGTTTTTCAGCATCCGGTCGGCGAGTTTGCGGATTTCTTCCGAAAAAGTGGCGGAAAAAAGCAGGCTTTGTCGGTTTGTCGGCAGCATTTCCAGGATGCGGCGAATGTCCGGAATGAAACCCATGTCGAGCATGCGATCGGCTTCATCCAGCACCAGCACTTCAACCTGGGAGAAATGGATCGTCTTTTGCTGCACATGATCGAGCAGCCGCCCCGGCGTGGCGATCACGATCTCCACGCCACGACGCAATTCCTGCATTTGCGCGTTCATGTCGACACCGCCGTAAATGCAGGTGGCGCGCAGACTTATATGACGCCCATAGCCCGTGACCGACTCGAATACCTGCATCGCCAGTTCGCGGGTCGGGGCGAGGATCAGCGCGCGCACAGGATGCCGCGCAGGCGAGGCGCTGGTATTGGCGTGACGCGCGAGGCGTTGTAACAGCGGCAGGGTGAATCCCGCCGTCTTACCCGTGCCCGTCTGCGCGCCTCCCATGACATCCAGCCCGCCGAGGATGACGGGAATGGCTTGCTGCTGGATTGGGGTGGGTTCGGTGTAACCCGCGTCGGCTACGGCCTGGAGGAGTTCTGGAATAAGGCCGAGTTCGGCAAAGTTCATGGGTATCGTTGTTCAGGTCAGGAACCCGTACTGAATATCAGGCATCAATGATGGGGTTCGGATGAAAAAGAGAAATTATACACATCCACGCAAGCCTCGAGCCTCCTGCGCGCACGGATCGCCGGAAGCCCTCTGACAGGCGTCACTCAATGCGCGGCTACCTGCGATTGCGGGGTATCGAGGTTGGTTTGCGTTTCAGGGTGTTCAGCCTGCGTTTCAGTGCGTTCAGCTTGCGTTTCGGGTTGCGGCACCACCGATGGCACTTCCTTGAGGTTGCGCTCCATCATGTACTCGTTCATCGACCTCCAGCCCGAAAAAATTTCTGATTTCCGCGCACTGGGATTGAGTGCGTAGCAGTCCTCGATGGATCGCCCCGTCTGTCGGCATCCGCTGCCGATCGCCTCCGCATCGGCAGTTTCCCTGGCCGGATTGGGCATTTCAAGCATGTCGGCGAACCTGTCGCAGGCAGACAGGAGCGGCAACACGGCAACGAGAACGAAACAGATACTCTTACGCATATTCGGCCCAAAAGAAAACCCTTCTCCATTTACGGCATCCACAAGCCAGAACTTGAATCCGGACCGAGCGCAATCCCTGTCATTTTTGGCATGGTCAGTGAGACAAGCGTTACATGGAGCCGAAGGCTTCCCACAACAACAAGCCTCCCTCTTGAGGGAGGTGGCGCGCCGAAGGCGTGACGGAGGGAGTAAGCCCCTTTCATTTTTGGCAAGACAAAAAATACTGTATTTACAACATAATTATATCTTTGATTTTATTGATAAAACAACTGCGTAGAGCGTCTAACGCAACAAAAGTAACATTCATAGTGAGTTTTCTTTGGATGTTTTCAGTTTCAGCGCCTATAATTGTTTCCCGTATTTTTGTTATGACTATCCAGGGGACATTCATGAACACACGCATTCGTAGTATTGGCCGTCGTAGCCTTGTCTGCGCCATCGGTGCCGTCATGCTGGTCACGCTGGCGTTGCCGCTCGCTGCCGCGCCAGCAAAAAAGGCTGCCAGGAAGGCTCCTGCTCCGGCGGCCAAGGTCGAGCAGCCTGCCGGCCCCCTGCAAATCGAACTTTTCCAGCAACTCCCGCCGTCACGGGCCAAGGCTCTGCAAGAGTTGGTCGAACGTTTCAACGCCCAAAGCGGGGCTTCCCAGGTGACGCTCGTCGAAAGCGACTGGCGGGCAGCCAAGCCGCCGCGCATGATGATTCTCGGTGGCGCGGAAGAAGAAGCGTTCACCTCGGGCAAACCGCGATATAAGCCGCTGTTCGCGCTCATGAAAGAAGCGGGTGTCTCGATGCCGGCCGTCAAGCCTGCGGCGATGATGACGCGCAAGCCTGTCAACGCGAACGGGCAATTGCTGGCTCTGCCGGTCGGCTTGAGTACGCCGGTGCTCTATTTCAACCGCGCCGCCTTCAAGCGCGCCGGACTCAACACGTCAACCCCGCCCGTTGCGACCTGGACTGAACTGCAAGTTACCCTTAAAAAACTGGCCGAAAGCGGTTCCAGATGTTCGCTCACGATTGTCGAACCCGCACAGGTGCTGATCGAAAACGTCTCGGCCTGGGATAATGTTCCCGTGACCAAGGGCGGGCGGCCCAGCTTCAATGAGCTGTTCCATGTCAAGTATGTATCTCTCATGGCAAGCTGGCATCGTGCCGGTCTGCTGAAATTCTTCAAGGATCGCGCCGAAAGCGAAGAGCGTTTCGCCAAGGGCGAATGTTCGGTGCTCATCGGCCCGTCCGACAGTTGGGCCGATTTCCGTCGGCAAGACGGGCTCGATGTTGGCGTTACCCGCCTGCCCTACGTGGAGGATGCCCCCGGCGCGCCGCAAAACACTCTGGCCAGCGGCGCATCGCTCTGGGTTGCGGCTGGCGGCAAGTCCGCCGAAAACAAGGTCGTGGCAAGCTTCATCAATTTCTGGCTGCAACCCGAAAACCAGATCATCTGGCAGCGTGATACCGGCTACCTGCCTCTGAGCAGGGCTGGAATTTTTGCCTCGGAAACCACGCTTCTCGGTGACAGCCTGGAAAATATCAAGGTCGCCATCGGGCAACTGACCAACAGACCGGTCACATCCCTTTCCTCGATTCAACCCGCGATCGAACGCGAATCTGCGCGCCGCATCATCGAGGAAGAACTTGCCGAAGTGTGGGCCGACCGCAAGAGCGCCAAAGCGGCGCTCGATAACGCCGTCATGCGTCTGGCCCCAAGCAAGCCGGCAGGCGCGCCAAGCAAGAAGAAGTAACGCTCAGGCACGGGGCGCGACGGTTTCATCCGCGCCCGCGCCGAACTTGAAGCGCATCAAACGGCCTGGAGGCATCTGCCCTCAGGCCGTTTCAAGTCTCTGGATATCCGGGTTGGGTGGCGTTTCGGTTCCGCGTAGTCCGCCTGTAATTACGCCGAATTCACTCCGACGTGGCTCGAATTCAGGCCGTCGATAGCATACGATATTCTATATAAATATCGGCTCCGGCTCCAGTTGTACGCCGAAGCGTTCGAGCACGTCGTTCTGGATGTTCGCGGCCAGGCGCAGTATGTCCGCCCCCGTTGCGCCGCCGTGGTTGACGAGGATGAGCGCGTGTCGGGCGTAGCAACCTGCGGGGCCGAGACGACGGTCTTTCCAGCCGCATTGTTCGATCAGCCATCCGGCGGCGAGTTTCTCCCGCCCGTCGGGTTGTGGGTGATGGGGCAGGGAGGGGTGAGCGGCAAGCAGGGCCGCGCATCGTTCGGCTTCGATAACGGGATTCTTGAAGAAGCTGCCCGCGTTGCCGAGTTCGGCAGGGTCGGGCAGCTTGCGTCGCCGTAGCGCGATGACGGCGTCCGATACCTGAAGAGGGGTAAGAGGAGATGAGTCGCCGAGGCCGCGCTCCGCAAGCTCACGCGCCAGTTCATCGTAGCGGGTGAGGGGCTGCCAACGGCGCGGCAGGCGAAAGCGCACTGCTGTGATGAGCCAGCGCCCCGGTTGGCGTTTGAAAACGCTGTCGCGGTAATCGAATTGGCAGGCGTCGCGCTCGAACCGTTCGAGTTCGCCCTTCGTGAGATCGAGCGCGTCGAGCGAGTCGATCCGTTCGGCTACTTCCAGGCCGTAAGCGCCGATGTTCTGGACGGGCGCCGCGCCCACGGTTCCGGGGATGAGGGAGAGGTTTTCGAGTCCCGGCCAGCCGCAATCGAGCGTCCAGCGAACGAAATCGTGCCAGACCTCGCCCGCGCCCGCTTCGATGAGAATGGACGTTTCAGTCTCGTCGAGCCTGCGTCGGCCGGGGATGTCGACCTTGAGGACGGTGTCGATCGGCTCGCCACGCAGGACGATGTTGCTGCCGCCGCCCAGGATCAGACCGGGATCGCCTTTGGGATCGAGGAAAGCGCGCGCGCGTCGCGCTTCTTCACTCGAACGCACGCGCAGCAGACGCCTCGCCCGCGCGGGGAGACCGAAGGTGTTCAGCGCCGTCAGGTCGGCGTCAGTCTGCACGCAGGGCATCGACGGCTTGCCGGATGTCGGCCTCGCTCGCGCCGGGGGCAAGCTCGCTCCATTGTGCGTAATCTTCGCCGTTCTTGATGCCCGCCACGGCCTGTCCGGCATCACGGGCGGACGCAAAGCCCCGGCTTTGCAGGAGTACGAGACCATCGCCGCCAGCGAGTTTGAAGTAGAAGAGTCCGTCCGCTTCACGGTATTGCTTGAATTGGGGTTTGGCTTGCGCCTTGGTCCTGGTCCGTGAGTCCGTGGGAATCGCGGGGAGGCGGTCGAGCGAACGCAACCCGGCGGCCTCGCGTAGACGGGCGATGAAGGGGGTTGCGTATTTGGCGCGTAGCGCCGCCGCGCCGCTCTTCAGAACCTGTTCGATACGGGCTGGCTCATTGATCAATTCTTCGTAACGCGCGCGCATCGGCGCGATGACCGATTCCAGCTTACCGTAGAGGGCTTCCTTGGCTTCTCCCCAGGCGATGCCCTCGGCAAAGCGCCCGCGCATCGCCTCGGTCTCAGTGGGCGTGGCAAACGCCTGGAAGAGTTGGAACAGCGCGGAGCCTTCGGTCTCTTTCGGCTCGCCAGGCGTTTTCGAGTCGGTGATGATACCGAACACCAGTTTCTTCAACGCATCCGGGGTTGCGAACAGCGGAATGATGTTGTCGTAACTCTTGCTCATCTTCCGCCCGTCCAGCCCCGGCAGGGTGGCGACGGTCTCGTCGACCGCCGCTTCGGGCAGCACGAAATGCTCGCCGCCGTAGCGATGGTTGAAACTCGCGGCGATGTTGCGCGCCATTTCCAGGTGTTGCACCTGATCGCGCCCCACGGGAACCTTGTGCGCGTTGAACATGAGAATGTCGGCGGCCATCAGCACCGGGTACATGAACAGTCCCATCGTCACCCCGGCATCGGGGTCTTCCGACTCGGCGATGTTCTTGTCGACGGTAGCCTTGTAGGCGTGCGCGCGGTTGAGCAGACCCTTGCCGGTCACGCAGGCAAGCAGCCAGGCGAGTTCGGTGATCTCTGGGATGTCGGATTGGCGGTAGAACCACACGCGCTCGGGGCGCAACCCGGCAGCCAGCCAGGTGGCGGCGATTTCCAGTGTGGAGTGTTGCACCCGCTCCGGGTTGTCGGTCTTGACGAGCGCATGGTAGTCGGAGAGGAAATAAAAGCTCTCGACACCGGGGCGCTGGCTGGCTTCCACCGCCGGGCGGATCGCTCCCGCGTAGTTGCCGAGGTGTGGCGTGCCCGAGGGCGTGATGCCGGTGAGTATGCGTTGTGTGGTCATGTGTGTTGCAGCGCAGTAGTTTACGCCCGGAATGGTTGGGTAAATAGGACACGGAAGAGGCTTTATGCCTCTGCAAAAAGGGAAAGTTTAATACCTGATGCCGTTTTTAATGAAATAAAAGTGGAAAGCCCGACGCCAAACATGTGAAAATTCGGCGCATGGAACACAATCTCAATCTGATTACGACGATTACCGCCGGCTTCGGTATTGCTCTGGTACTGGGTTTTATTGCGGAACGTTTGCGCATTCCCGCGCTGGTGGGTTATTTGTTTGCCGGCATGCTCATCGGGCCGGCAACGCCGGGCTTCGTGGCCGATGGTGGCATTGCCAACCAACTCGCGGAACTCGGCGTGATTTTTTTGATGTTCGGGGTGGGGCTGCATTTTTCGCTCGGCGATCTGATGTCGGTCAGGCGCATCGCCGTGCCGGGCGCAGTGGCCCAGATGGGATTGGCAACCATTCTGGGTATGCTGTTCGCGGAAATCTGGGGATTGGATCGTGGACACGCCTTCGTGTTCGGATTGTCCCTGTCCTGCGCCAGCACGGTGGTGCTGCTCAAGGCGCTGGAGACGCGGGGCGAACTGGAAACCATGAACGGGCGCATCGCGGTGGGCTGGCTGATCGTGGAAGACCTGGCCACGGTGCTGGCGCTGGTGTTGCTGCCGCCCTTCGCAGCCATCTATCTCAGCAAGGGAGACGGGGTTGACGAAGTGCAGATCTCGGTCTTGATGGAGGTCGGGAAGACCCTGATGTTCGTGGCGGCTTTCATCTTCCTGATGCTGGCGGCAGGCCGGCGGGTTCTTCCCTGGTTCCTGAAGCAGGTGGCGCGCACCAACTCGCGTGAACTCTTCACCCTGGCGGTCATCGCCATTGCCGTGGGCATCGCCTTCTGCGCGGAGATGCTGTTCAAATCCTTTGCCCTCGGCGCGTTCTTCGCGGGCATGGTGATGCGGGAATCGGATCTCAGTCACCGCGCGGCAGAGGAGTCCCTGCCTTTCCGGGACGCGTTCTCCGTGTTGTTTTTCGTTTCGGTCGGAATGCTGTTCGAGCCGTCGATCCTGGTGAATGCGCCGCTCAAGACGCTTGCGGTGGTCGCGATCATCATGCTGGGCAAGACGCTGATTGCCGCCGCTTTGGTGCTGGCATTCCGCTACCCGCTGAACACGGCCCTGACGGTCTCCGCCAGCCTGGCGCAGATAGGCGAGTTCTCTTTCCTCCTTGCGTGGTTGGCTGTCAAACTGGGGCTGATGCACGAGGAATACCAGAGTCTGGTTCTGGCCGGGGCACTGATTTCCATCGCCCTCAATCCGTTGATGTTCATGGCGATCAATCCGGTGAAACGCTGGATGCTGTCCCGGTTTGAATATGTACGCCAACTCGAACGGCGCGAGGAGCCATACGCGCAGTTGCCGATGACGACCGACCGCAAGTACCTGGAAGGTCAGGTGGTGCTGGTGGGCTATGGCCGGGTGGGGCAGCGCATTGCCCAGGCGCTCTCGGAACGCAACATTCCCTACGTGGTGGCGGAACAAAACCGCGAGTGCGTGGAAGACCTGCGTGAGCAGGGAAAAGCCGCCGTGTATGGCGACGCGACCGATCCCGCCGTGCTGATCCAGGCCCACATCGCCAACGCCGCCATCCTGGTGGTGGCCACGCCTTTGCCGCAGGATATATACATGATGGCTGAAACCGCGCGCACGCTGAACCCGAACATCGAAATCGTGGTACGCACCAGCAGCGACAAAGAACCCCATATGCTGCGCAACGAGGGTATCGGCGTCGTCTTTCATGAAGTGGAAGAGCTTGCCAAGAGCATGAGTAACCATGTGGTCGAGCGTTTCCGGCCCGTGGATCATGACAGGCATCACCCTGCATGAACGCCTCTTCCGACCTTGCCCTCGATCTCGCTGCGCTTACAGCAAAGCTGGGGGCGCTCTCGACGGCTTTCGATATCCGCTGGGTGGAGGAGTGCGCATCGACCAATTCCGCCTTGCTGGACGCGCCTCTTGGAAACGATGGGCGCTCGCATGTGCTCGTGGCTGCGCACCAGAGTGCCGGACGCGGGCGGCGCGGGCGGCAATGGCTGTCCTGGCCGGGGGCGAGTCTGACGTTTTCAGTGTTGTGGCACTTCGCCCCGGACGCGCCTGCGCCTGCCGGATTATCTCTGGCAGTGGGACTGGTTCTGGCGCGCGCGCTCGAAAAACTTGGGATTTCCGCCGTGAGGCTCAAGTGGCCAAACGATGTTCTCGTGCACGGCAGGAAACTCGCCGGGGTACTGGTGGAAGTATTGCCGGAACGCGAACGCGCAATCACGGTGGTCATCGGTATCGGCCTGAACCTGCGTCTGCCCGCAGATGCCATGATTCCCGAAAGCGACGGCGTGACCGATCTGTTTCGTGAACTGGGGGAGCCGCCCACGCGCGAGACGCTGCTCGCCGCCATCCTGTCCGAGCTTCATCCGATGCTCACGACCTACGCCAGTACCGGCTTCGGACTGCTGAGAAATGCCTGGCAGCAACGCAACGCCTTCGCCGGTTTGCCGGTACGGGTGAGCGGCGAAGGGCTGGACGTGGTCGGGTTTTGCCAGGGCGTGGACGAAGAAGGCGTCCTGCTCGTGCGCGGCGACGAAGGGTTGTGTCGCGTGTACGCGGGCGACGTTTCACTGCGGTCCATGCCATGATACTACTCATTGATGCCGGCAACAGCCGTGTCAAATGGCGTCTGGTGGGCGAGAACGTCCACACTTCAGGCGCATGCACGCACGATGCGCCCCATGATCTGGCAGTCTGCATCGAGACGCCGGGTATCTCGCGGGTTCTGGGATGCAACGTGGCGGGTCCCATCAAGGGTGAAGCCCTGGCGGCAATCGTCGGCAGACGAGGGCTCACCCTGGAGTGGGTCACTTCCGGCGCGCAACGTTGCGACGTTCTCAACATGTACACACATCCCGCGCGGCTCGGCGCGGATCGCTGGGCGGCCCTGATCGGCGCGCGCGGCTATCATCGTTCGCAGAACGTTCTGGTCGTGATGGCCGGAACGGCGACCACGCTGGACATCCTGAATGCCGATGGCCGTTTCACGGGCGGTCATATCCTGCCCGGAGTCGAACTGATGCGACAGGCGCTCAGTCACAGCACCGCGCAGTTATCGCCGACGGGAGGGCGCTACCGCAGCCAGCCGCGCGATACGGCCGACGCCATCGTTTCAGGCTGCCTCGACGCGCAGGCGGGCGCAATCGAACGCATTTTCCGCCGCATGGATGCTCCCGGCCCCGTTTGTCTGCTGAGTGGCGGCGCGGCAGATGAAATCGAGCCATTACTTGAAATTCCTTTCCAGAGAATCGACAACCTCGTTCTTGACGGCCTGCACCGGATTGCGCGTGCGGCCTGACATGCCATGACCACGACACGTTTCCTGTTCATTCTTTTTTTACTGCTCAACGTCCTGTTTTTTGCCGTCTTGCGCGGCTGCTTCGGTCTTGGTTCGCTGGAGGAGCAAAGCGGAGTCTCCATCGAGTTGAACCCTGAGCGAGTCAAGATCCTCGGCCCGGTATCTACGCCCGAGAACGCGCAGGCCAATACCCCGGCTTCACCGGATCAAGAGCCGGAAAAGCCCGTTTGTCTGGCATGGGGCGGCCTGAGCACTGCCCAGAACAACCGGCTGATCTCGCTGTTTTCCGCTGCGGGCATCCAGGCGGCCACGCGGGAAGTCCAGGTTCCGTCATCATGGAGAGTGCGCGTTCCGCCCCTGCCGACTCGGGAAGCCGCCGAAATTCTGACGGATAACATTGTCGAGTCGGGCGTGGACAGGAGCAGCATCCAGATCGAGGATGCTGGAAATGACAAGTTTGTGATCGTGATCGGCGATTCGTTCAGGAGTCGGCAAAGCGCCGAGCGTTATTTTGAAACGATAAAATCCAAGGGCGTCAATGCCAGCATCGAGACCCGCAATACCGCCGAGCGACGGGTGGAGGCCACTGTCGACAAGAAAAAGGCCGAAGAATTGTTGAGCGGGCAACCTTTTGCCAGACGTTACAAGCCGTGCTCGCCATGAGCGGTCCCATCCTGAACACGGGTCTCGCGCAATCTCCGCCATTTATGGCGGAGTCAAGCGAGACAGAGCGTAACAGGGAGCCGAAGGCTCCCCAAGACCGTATCGAGGAATCCCCTGCCTTCAGGCAGGGGGGACTCAAAATCGGTCTGACCGGCGGTCTGGGGAGCGGCAAAAGCACGGTGGCGGCGCGCTTCGCCAGTCATGGCATCGACATTGTCGATACCGACGCCATCGCCCGCGAACTGGCAGCGCCCGGCGGCGCGGCGATTCCTGCGCTACGCGCCGTTTTCGGCGAGTCGGCGATTGCTGCCGACGGCGGGTTGGATCGCGCCCGCATGCGTGCGCTGGCTTTCGCCGACCGGGATGCGCGCGCGCGCCTCGAAGGCATCCTGCATCCGCTGATTGGGGCCGAGAGCCTGCGTCGTTCCTCTGCGGCCCGCAGCCCTTACGTCATCATTGATGTTCCGTTGCTGGTCGAAACGGGCCACTGGCGCAAACGTTGTGACCGCGTATGCGTGGTCGATTGCCCGCTTGAACTGCAAATTTCCAGAGTTGTCGGACGTGACGGGCATTCGCGCAACGAGATCGAAGCCATACTCGCTGCTCAGGCCAGCCGGGAAGCGAGACTGGCCGTTGCCGACGACGTGATCGACAACAGCGGCACACTGGATGATCTCCTGACGCGGGTCGATGCCTTGCACGCCCGTTACCTCGCCCTCGCCGCCGTCATACCGAGCGCAAGCCGGGCAACCTGAACGGAGGTCGAACGCGGTTCTCGTAATCGAGTGGCGTTGGTGACTTAATTCGCCCTTGCGAATGGCGTGTTATCATCCACATGTTAAGCTGTTCAACCTGTTTATGGCCTTTGGTCAGCATTGTCTCCAATATTCGATTCTTTCTCCGGAACGCGCGTGATTACCTACGAATATCCCTTCAGCGAGCGCATACGCACCTTCCTGCGCCTGGAAGATCTCCTCCAGAGAAGCGTCCATTTCCGCAGCAGCGACGAACCGATGCACCACCACATCGCCATTCTCGCCATGTTTGAAACCATCGAGGTTGCCGGACGCGCCGACCTCAAGATCGACCTCGTCCAGGAGCTTGAACGACAGCGTCAGATATTGCTGTCGTTCCGCGATAACCCGGACATTTCCGAGGAGGCACTCCGCGACGCCCTCAAGGAAATCGAACAGACCTCATCGAACCTGCTGGCGATGACGGGCCGCTTCGGCCAACATCTGCGCGAAAACGAATGGCTGACGAGCATTCGTAACCGTGCTTCCATCCCAGGCGGCGCATGCGAATTCGATCTGCCTTCCTACCATTATTGGCTCAACCGCGACGCCCAGAGTCGTCACCGCGACCTCGATGCCTGGATCAAGCCGATGAAGCCCATCGAAGAGGCGCTGGCCATCGTGCTTCGGCTGCTGCGTTCGAGCGGGCGGATGGAATCGCAGGTTGCGCGCGGAGGAACGTTTCAGATGCCGATGGGGGGCAGCACTGCGCAGATGATTCGCATCGGCATCGCGCCCACCGAAGCGGCCGTACCCGAAATCAGCGCGAACAAGTACGCGCTCAACATCCGTTTCATGCTGCCCGAAACCCAGGTTCGGCCTCGTCCGCTCGAACGCGATCTGCCGTTTGAGCTTACGTTCTGCGGCCTGTGAGCGAGTCCGGTTCCGAAAAACGCCTCGTGCGCTGCCCCCGGTGCGGCAAGGAGTCCGAATGGAGCGGAGAGAATCCGCATCGTCCCTTCTGCTCGGCGCGCTGCAAGCAGATCGACTTGGGGGCTTGGGCATCCGAAGAGTACCGGGTACCCTGCTCGCCGCAGGATGGAGAGTCCGAGGCATCGAACGGGGTTTTATCCGGTTAGTTTTGATTCCCCGCGCCGCCCCACGCGCCCCGAATCGCCGCGATACCGTGCGCGCCGGACAGGCGGGCGGTTTCCATATCCTCCACCGCCAGCCCGCCCAATGCGAACACCGGCAGCGGCAATCCCGAGGCCAGCGCCGCGAAGCCTTCCCACCCCAGGGTTTTGTTGCCGGGGTGGGTTGCCGTAGGCTTCACTGCGCCCAGAAGCGCGTAGTCGAGTCCCAGCGCGGCAGCGTGTTCGAGTTCGGCGCGGGTGTGGCAGGAAGCCCCTGTCCACGCAAAATCCGGGCGCGAATGGCTTGCCAGCAATCGCGCCGTCGTCAGGTGAATGCCATCGGCCCCGGCTTCTCCCGCCAGTTCCGGTTCGCCATTGACGACGGTCAGCGCGCCTGCCATGCGTGCGCGGCGAACGGCTTCTTTCACAAATGCCCGTTGCGCGGGCAGAGGCAAAGCGTTTTCCCGAATCAGGATGAAACGCAGTCCTGCTTGCAAGGCATGGTCGAGGGCAGTGAGTTGAGGGGCGACACCGATCTCGGCGGCATGAGTGATCCCTATCCGGCGCGGCAAGGCAAGCGCCTTGAGAATGGGGCCGTTGGCGGGCAACATCGGGGCGGGGGCATCCAGGCCGNCGGGCATGACCCAGGCCAGGGCATCATGNATGNGGGCATGGACTTCGCCCTGCCATTGCGCGACTTCAAAAAAGTGCAGCCTGACGCGGGCGTGTTCGTAATCATGCGTGCGCACGAGCCACGGATAAAGTCGCTCGACCCGCAGGCCCAATTCTTCGCCGAGTTCGCGGCATAGCGCCCCGGCAGGCGATTCCCCCGGCTCGACCTTGCCGCCGGGAAACTCCCAGTAACCCGGATAAAAACTCCCTTGCGGGCGGCGTCCGAGAAGAAAACAACCGTCGTCACGGACAATGACCCCGGCAGCGACGTCGACGGTTTCCGGGTTCAAGCGAGTGTTCAACCCACACGGCCCGCGAAATCGCGCGCAAATTGCCAGGCCACCCGCCCAGTGCGTGACCCGCGCGCGAGCGCCCATTGCAATGCCTCCTGATGCGCTTCCTGAATATGCGCCTCCGGCACGCCGAAGACCTTCAGCCAGTGGGCGGCGATCTCAAGGTATTCGTCCTGCCCGAACGGGTAGAAAGACAGCCACAGCCCGAAACGCTCCGAGAGCGAAATTTTTTCCTCCATGGCCTCGCCGGGGTGGATTTCGCCGTCGGCATGGCGCGTCGGCCTGTTTTCGTCGTGGTATTCCGGCATTAGGTGGCGACGGTTGGACGTGGCGTAGATCAGCACATTGTCGGCCAGTCCGGAAACCGAGCCATCCAGCGCGCTCTTGAGCGCCTTATAGGCAATCTCGCCTTCCTCGAAGGAAAGATCGTCGCAAAAGACGATGAACCGTTCGGGCCGAGCGGCCACCAGTTCCATGATTTCCGGCAGGTCGGCAAGATCGGCCTTGTCGACTTCGATCATCCGCAGCCCCTTGTCGGCGTATTCGTCGAGTAGCGCCTTGATGAGCGAGGATTTGCCCGAACCGCGCGCGCCGGTCAGCAAAACGTTATTGGCGTGACGACTGGCGAGAAACTGTCTCGTGTTGCGTTCGATACGTTCTTTTTGCTCGTCAATGTTTCGCAAATCCCGCAGGCGGATGATGGAAGGCATGACGACCGGCTGCAGGAACGCGCGACCGTGACGGCGACGCCACAGGAAGGCGTGGGCCGCATTCCAGTCGGGAGGAGAGGCCGGGCCGGGCAATATCGCTTCCAGCCGAGCCAATACCTGTTCGGCGCGCACGAGCAGGGTTTCAAATTCTTTCTCGCTCATTGCCCGTCTCCTCGATCCGCAGTTTCATCGTTTTTTCCCGCTCAACCCGCTCTCCAAACCACTTTCTTTCCCATGAAACGGCAGAAGAAGTCTGTGAGCGGTGGAACAATACTCCTCTCTCCCGCGAAACGGGAGAGAGGCGGAGAAAAAGGCAATGTCCGGATTTTGGGCATCTGTCGGTATGCCGGTATAATGGGCAACGAATCCATCCGTTTGGTTTACCTCTTTGCGCCATGAATCTGCTTTCCCGTCATCGACTTGTCTTCCTCGCATCTGTTGTTGCCGCCGCTGTTTCAGCCGGATGCGGGCAATTGCCACCGAAAAAGGATTTTCCGAAAACCGATCGCAGCATGCCAGCCCCCGTTTCCCCACACCCGAGCATCTGCGCGGATTGCGCAAAGCCTGCGCCCCCGAGTCCCCATATTCTTTCTACCGGACGCGAAGCGCACTGGGACGAGTTGCCTGGTTGGGCCAGTGATGATCTGGGCGCGGCCTGGCCGGCGTTCCGCGAATCCTGCCGCGTCATCGGTCGCAAGCCCGCCTGGGCAGCGGTATGCGCCGCCGCCGATGCTCTGCCCTACACGTTGTCGGACGGGGAAGCGCGTCAGTTTTTTGAACGGCACTTCATCCCCCGGCAGGTTGCAGCGAGCGACAGGAGTGTGCAGGGGCTTGTCACCGGCTATTACGAGCCGCTGATTTACGGCAGCCGGACGCGGCAGCCCGATACGCCGTGGCCGATCCTGGCAAAGCCCGATGACATGCTCACCGCCGACTCGGCGAAGACTTACCCGGAGCTTAGGTCAATGAACCTGCGTGGGCGGTTGGTCGGCAGAAAGGTCGTACCCTACTGGACGCGCGCGGAACTGGAAAAACGCAGCGCCGAGGGGGCGCTCCCGGCCCGAGTCCTGTTGTGGGCTGCCGACCGGATAGATCTGTTCTTCCTCCAGGTGCAGGGTTCCGGGCAGGTCGAACTGCCCGACGGCAGCCGGGTGCGCGTCGGTTTTGCCGAGCACAACGGTCACACTTACCGCTCCATCGGGCGCTGGCTCATCGACCGTGGAGAACTCGACGCCCATCAAGCCTCGATGGAAGGCATCCGTCAATGGGCGCAGCGCAACCCGCATCGCCTCGACGAGTTGCTCAACAGCAACCCGCGTTACGTCTTTTTCCGTGAACTGCCCGCAGGGGAGGGAGGCCCGATCGGGGCGCTGGGCGTGCCGCTCCATGCCGAGCGCAGCATCGCCGTCGATCCCGCCCATGTTCCGCTTGGCGCGCCGGTGTTTCTCTCCACCACCTGGCCGCTGTCGGACAGACCGCTCAATCGTCTGGTCATGGCGCAGGACACCGGCGGCGCGATCAAGGGCGCGGTGCGGGCCGATTTTTTCTGGGGCTTCGGTGACGAGGCGGGCGAGCAGGCTGGAAAGATGCGCCAGCAGGGAAAGATGTGGGTCTTGTGGCCCAGGGGGTCGTAAGGCGAAGTGCCATTGTCTTAAGTGCGTACAAGACAATGGCGTATGCAGGAATGCAAAACTGTGAGAGAATCCACGCGGGGCGGAAACGAAAACGCCCCGCTAGGACGGGGCGTTTTCGCCAACCAGCCGCCTCAAAGGAGGTGATTGCAGGTGAAACTACCGTCTGATGGTGGTTTCTGGCGATGCCTGATTAGGGCAGTACTCATTATAGGACTGTTACTCTGGTCTAGCAAGGCTCATTGACCGCCTTCACGTAGTACCCCGTTCCCTGCTTCCAGTGGGGGACGGGCTTTTCAGCGAATGTACCAGAGTTGCGTTCGACCCGTGTTCAAGTATGGCGGTGAATCGGTAAAAACCCGATAAAGCGTTGCTCAAGCCGCATCCACGAGGCTGCATCTCTGTCGTTGAAAGGCAATCCAGCTACGGCGAATAATATCTTCCTGCCATGCCATGCACAGGGCGCGGTAGCAGGAAAAATTCATGGATATTCCTGTGATTTTGTCGACTTTTGCCGCGTCGGCAGGCAGGGCATCCCTATGTTTTTCGATAAAAAGGCGACCGTAGCGCGCGTGTTTTTCATCGTAACTGCCCATCGAGGCGTGGATGACCGGAATATCGCAACAGACTCCGAGTTTCTTGTTGGCGCGCCACGCGGAAAAGCTGAAATCGAGATCGTAGAGATGAAACCCGTCGAAAGTGGCTTCGTCGAAACCGATTTCTTCCGCCACCTCCCGACGGGCCATGATGCACAGACCGTCGATGCCCTGGATGCTGTCTACCACGGGCCAGGGTTCGGGGTTCCAGGCGTTCAGGTAGAGAACCCCCTTGTGGATATGCGCGATCACGCCGGATAACCAGGGAAAACCCGCATGCCACCAGTTTTTCGCAATGACGCGGCGCGCGCCCGCGAAGCCCAAAATGTCGAAATCCTGTAGTCGATGTGCGATTTTCTGGCCGAAATCCGGGTCGAGAATCAGGATGTCGTCGTGGGAGAAAATCACGATGTCGCCGCGCGCACGCCGCAAGGCGCGATTGTAGCCCTCGGCAAGGGAGCGAGCATCGTGAATGCCAATGATCTCGCGCGGAAAGTCGGCAAGAAGCCGTTCATAACATCCGCTGACATGGGCGAATTTCAGGGCGTCGATGCTGCAAATGACGACGGAGAAAAAGGGTTTACCGGGGGGACTCATAAAATTTCCCCTTTATAACGACGGGCAATGGACAATGTGGCGCGGCGAAAAACATCCTCCGTCCATAGCCCGATCAGGGTTTCATGGTCATTGACGAAACACTGTGTGCCAAGTGCCGACTGGCGGCCGAAGGGCAACATTTCGCGTTGATGTTCGTATTTTCTGAAAAATCTTTCAGAATATTTTTCGTATGTGTCGGAGATGAAAATGCTCTTGTTGCCATGGACGCTTGCGGAAGCGTGGATGTAGGGAATGTCACAGCAAACCCCGATTCTGTAACCGGCAAGATGGGCCGCAAAACTGAAATCGCAATCGTACAGATGCCAGCCGTCGAAGGTGACGGAATCGAATCCGATGGCCGCCGCCGCCTCGTGACGGGCAATCATGCACAGACCGTCCAGTACTTCGATGCTGCCCACGACGGGCCAATCCTGCGCGCCATAAATCATGAGAGAAAGGCGACTGGGATGACGGCGAGACCAGTGGCAGACCGCGCCGTTCAGGTGTTTGTACGCAGCAAACCAGACGGGACTGATCAGGCGCGAGGCTCCGGCAAAGCCGAGCACATCCCACGATTGCATCCGCATGCCGATTTTTTGCGCAAACTGCCCGTCGAGAAATGTCACGTCGTCGTGGGAGAAAATCACGATGTCTCCATGTGCGCGCCGTAGCCCCCGGTTGTAACCCTCGGCCAGCGAACGCGCGTCGTGAATGCCGATGATTTCGTGTGGGACTCCCGCGAGCAGGCGCTCGAAGTGGGTGCCGACCTGGGCGAAATTCCACGGATCGATGCTGCAAACGATGACGGAAAAGAAAGAGGTGTTCATGACTGCCATTGCTCACCGGAATCGGCAGAAGGTTGGGTTTGGCCGTTCCGGAGCAAATCCGTCATGGCTTGCGCGAAACCCAGCGCAAAACCTTTCGCGTCGGTCAGCCCCAGCGCCTTCATGCGCTCGCGCAGGGCCGGGTCGGGAATGACCCGCTGGTTGGGTGGAGCGAGTTGTCGGGCGAGGTCTGCGTAATGTGGCGCGCCAATGGCCATCCATTCTTCCTTGCCAAGCGCCTTCAGCAAGGCGGCGGGACGCCGCGACCAGGGCAGGATGGAACCGGGGACCAGGCATGGCCTGCCCATCCACAGGCAGGTGGGCAAGGCAAGGCCGCCGGGGTTCGTCGGCGGCAACAGCCCCAGGTCGATGGACTGCCAGGTCAGGCAGAATTCTTCCGGTGTGCGGACGCTGGTGAAAACGAGCCGCGCGCAATTGACGCCCGCGTTGGAGAATTGTCCGCTGATGAAGGTTTGCGCGGCCTGTCCCAATTCTTCCAGGTTGATGACGAGCGTCGCGTCAGGGTGCAGACGCAGCGTTTCGGCAAAAAGTTGCCAACCATTGCGGCCAATCCCCTGAGCGGGCGCGAGGCATCCGAGAACCGGCGCTTCGCCTATTTTTCTCGCGGCATCATCGGTCATCGGCAGTTCCGGAAGATCGAACACCTCTCCCATTTCGGGGAGATTCACGGTGGGCAGCATGTGCTCCACGGACAAGCGCGCGCCTGCCAGGGTTCGCACATCGGGNGCAATGGGCGGCATGGGCGCATCGCCCCACAGGAACTTGTGAGGGATGGGCGCAGCCAGAAAAACCGCCAGACGCTCCGACGGGGCATAAACTTCCATATCTATCAGGATGTCCGGAGCAAGCGCGACGAGCTTTTCAACCGCGCTGTCGTCTTCGTCTCCGTAAATGCTCAAGGCCGTGTCGGCGAGCAGGGCGCACATTCGAGCCGTGTCATCCCTGGGTGAAACCGTGTAGCAGGAAATGAAAAGAGTGAAAAAACGCTCCGGCGGCAGATAGCGGAAGAGATGGTAGAGTTGTTCGAGTTGATGAGTTGATGTGAACTCGCCCGCCATGAACGCGATTCTCGTCAGAGGGGCTTCGCTTTTTATGTCATTGTTATTTTCCCGACTGGAATGGATCACCTCTTCCAACCGAGCCTGAACGCGGGAAAGAACTTCGAGAAAATCCTCACCGTTTTCGTCGAAACGTGCCAGACAACGCGCTGCCAGCAGGTCGTCGGGCAATCCATGTGAAAAACGAAGCGTATATTGGGTGAATGAGGACAGATCGCCGCATTCGGCGAGTATTTGCAGCAAAATGCCCTGGAGGGAAGTCTGGGCATTGGATGACAGGCCGATAACGGTTTGCAGGGCTGAAATCGCCTCTTCGCTTTGTCCGGTCAAATGCAGGCTTTGCGCAAACGCCGGGTAAGCCGCAAACAAATCCGGCTGTATATGGAGGGCTTCCCGCAAATATTCCACTGCCTCGAAAGGTTTGTCGTTTTTCAGGAAAACTTCACCCAGCGCCGCGATGAGATCGGCACGTTCCGGCGCAAGTCGAACCGATTGCGCGATGAAATCGCGTGCCTCCGTCGGCAACCCCTGATGCGCACAAATGAAGGCCAGATACGCGCAGGGCAGCGGGTTTTCCGGTTTCTCGGCCATTGCCGTGGAAAGGTGTTCGATGGCGGACTTGAAATCTTCCCTCTTGAAAGCCTCAATACCCGACTCCAGCGAGTCGATGGGGGAGGGTTGCCCCAACCCGGTGGTATCCTTACCAGGGAAAGCCATTTGGCAACGGGTTTTCCAGCGCCCCGCCGAGACGGCTTCCAGCATCTGCACCGTCGTGCTCAGAACCTCTTCAGGAAGAATACGATTCATACACTCGGTATTTTTTCGACGGCACAATATAGGATCGCTGAACGGAATATCCTTTATGCATCCCCTGCATTCGATGTCTGCCCACATGGCGCGGCTTCCCGTCGTGAGCGGCAGGCGGGTGGCCGGATCGGCCATACCGAAAAGCCCCAGGTATGGAACGCCGACGGCGGCGGCAATATGCAGAATCCCGGAGTCCGGCCCGACCAGAAGATCGCACAGGGAGAGGGTCGCCGCAGTGTGCATCAGCGATAATTGACGCACGAGGCAGAGAACGCGCGGATCGGAGGAAAAACCAATGTCGGCGGCAGAAAAATCCTGTGCATGCCCCAATACGACGATGCCGAGTTTTTTATCCTGTTGCAACAAATCCGTGATGAATCGTTGCCAATGCGCTTTGGGCCAGACGCGATCCCTTGAAGAGGCCGCCATGTGCACGGCGATCAACCGTTCGATGCCCTGGTGGTGCTGAAAGTGATGAAGTATGAGGGTGACGCAAAAGCGGATTTCGCCGTGCGTGGGGCACAGGACGGGTTGAACCGAAGCGAGAGGAAGCCCGCTGGCGACGGCGTAGGCATGCAGGAGATGCAGTTCCCGGCGCGTTTCGTATGCCCAATCCAGATCGACCAATAAATCGTCGGGCAAAGGTTCATATTGCGTGTTGACGACGAGATCGGCATCCGGGTTGTGTACGAAAACTTCTGTTTTTCCAGTAAAAACCAGCAAATTATGGCATGGATAATGGCGACGTAATTCGCGTAGAACAGGCGTTGTCCAAATGACATCGCCCATTGCCCAGTATCGCTTGAGAATGATATTGGGGCGTTTCTTTTTCCGTGGACGGCGCAAGATGGAAATGAAGACTTCATCGCTATCTTCATCTGGGGGACTGTCGTCAATATTGGATGCCTCGAACGTGGTCGGGCCAAGCAGGGAAAGTCTCTGAGTGAAAACGGAAATGTCTTCGAAATATTGTTCAAAGAACGTCATCAATCTTTTTCGATTCCAGTTTGAAAAATGATAGGGATTGAGATGGGAGCCTCCCCATGTTTCGGCGGGTAAAGATAGCAATAACTGGCCGTCTGGAGCCATCCTGTCGATCAGGAGTTCGATGAATCGATAAGGGTTGGGCGTGTGTTCTATCGTTTCAAGTGAAATTACGTTTTGGTAAGACTCCGCTGTGAATTCTGCGATGTCGCTGGCATGAAAACTGAATCTCGCGTCTTGATTGTAGGCGAGTGCGGTAGAAATGGCCTCACTGGACAGGTCGAGCCCATGATATTGAGTGATCTGAC